>LFIK01000977.1_pt1 | contig 22159 bp, 22 predicted proteins | sample 643401 | NCBI WGS metagenome assembly LFIK01 (sample SAMN03777447, study PRJNA286221) | soda lake metagenome | biome: soda lake; feature: Kulunda steppe; material: water; isolation source: sample T5-Br brine of Lake Tanatar-5 | place: Russia: Kulunda steppe | collected 2010-07
CGCTTCACCGTCCAGGAGGGGCTGCGCGTCGAGGAGACGCTCGAACGGCTCGCCGAGCAGTTCGACCTCTACGAGGTGGAGGACTTCGAGGAGGTCATCGCCACCCGGCTCGAGGCCGGCGAGAACCTGCCCGGCGGTCTGCGGCTGCCGGAGTGGATCCCGGAGCCCAGCGAGGCCGAGGACGGCATCGAGCCCTTCGAGGGCGTCTTCTGGCCGCAGACCTACGAGATCGACGATCAGGCCAGTGCCCGCGACGTGTTGCAGCGCATGGTCGACCAGCTCAGCGTCGAACTCGACCAGGTCCCCGTCGAGCAGCGTGAGGGGCTCGACGACGCCGCCCTCTACGAGCGGCTGATCATCGCGAGTCTCATCGAGCGCGAGACCCGCGTCGATGCCGAACGGCGCACCGTGGCCGGGGTCATCGCCAACCGGCTCGACGAGGGCATGCGCCTGCAGATCGACGCCACCGTGGTGTACGCGGTCGGAGGGACGGAGTCGGGGATCGTCTCCTTCGACGACCTGGAGGTCGAAAGCCCGTACAACACCTACCGCAACGAGGGCCTGCCACCCACCCCGATCAGCGGTGTGGGGACCGCGGCGTTGCGTGCGGCGTTCGATCCCGAGGACGTGCCGTTCATCTTCTACGTGCTCGACCCCGCCTGCGACGGCAGCCACCGGTTCGCGGAGACGCTCGACGAGCACAACGCCAACGTGCGGGACTTCCGGGACAACGAACGCTGCACGCTGGAGACCGGCGAGACGGTCGAGTGAGCCGCCCTCCCGCCGGTGCGCCCTGGCCGACCGCCGCGACCCGACCGGTCGTACTGCTCGGCTGGCCGGCCCGGCACTCGCTGTCCCCACAGATCCACAACGCGGCGTTCACCGAACAGGGCCTCGATCTGGTCTACCTCGCCGTCGAGGTGGCACCCGGGGACCTGCACGCCACGGTGGCGGCGCTCGGGCACATGGGCACGCTCGGTGCGAACGTCACGGTGCCCCACAAACAGGCGGTGCTGGCCTGCTGCGACCGGCTCAGTGACGAGGCGACCCTCATCGGCGCGGCCAACACCCTGACCTGGACCGCCGACGGGCTGGTCGGGGACAACACCGACGCGCTGGGCCTGGAGGATGCGCTGCGGGCGGATGTCGGCGCGGCGCTCGGGCCGGACGACCGGATCGTGATCTTCGGTGCCGGTGGGGCCGCGCGGGCCGCGGCCGTCGCCGTCGGCCGGCTCGGTGTCGCGGTCACCGTCGCCGCCCGGCGTCCCGACGCCGCCCGTGCCCTGGCCGAGCTGGCCGCACGCGCCGGGGCCAGTGCCGCCGACGCGGTGGACAGCACCGATGAGCCGGCACTGCGGGCGGCCGCGGACCCGGCGCGGGTCGTGGTCAATGCCACACCGCTGGGGATGCGGGGCGAGTCCCTGCCGACCCCGCTGATGACGCTGCACGTCGACCAGATCGCCTACGACCTGGTCTACGACCCGGCGGAGACCCCGTTCCTGCAGGCGGCGAGGCAGCGCGGAGCCGGGGCGCACCACGGGCTCGGCATGCTGGTCGGGCAGGCCGCGGCCAGCTACCGGCGCTGGACGGCGCAGGAGCCGCCCGTGGCCATCATGTCGGCGGTCGCCACCGCTGCGCTGGGCGAACGTGCGAGGCGCTCGCAGGGCTGAGCCGGGGCTGGTTGCTCAAGGCGGGGCCCCGACGCGCCGATGAGTGGGGAGAGCAGGACCGACCCCGGTGGCCGACCGGGGGCCACGCCGTGCCAGCGGTGGCGGTTGGTGCGCGCAACTGCTCGTGGAGGTGCCCACGATGAGCCAGCTTCCCGAATCGCGTGCCGGTCGGTTGGCCGCCGCGCTCGACGAGTTCGTGCGGTCGTCGCCGGACGTCGAGGCTGCCGCCGTGGTCTCCTTCGATGGCCTGCCGATGGCCAGCGCCCTGCCCGACGACATCGAAGAGGACCGGCTCGGAGCGATGAGCGCCGCGCTGCTGTCGTTGGGGGAACAGGCGGCGATCGGTCTGGGACGCGGCCAGCTCAACCAGGTCTTCGTCGAGGGGGACCACGGCTTCGTGTTCCTGATGAGTGCGCAGGACCAGGCCGTGCTCGCGGCCGTGGCGTCGCGCAGCGCCAAGATCGGGTTCATGCTCTTCGAGATGCGCCGTGCCGCCAAGCGGATCGGTCAGGTCCTGGCCGAACCCGCCCGGGCCGCGCCTGCCCAGGCCGCGCCTGCCCAGGCCGCGCCGGGCTCCGCCAGCACCGGTGCCAACGGCTCCGGTGAGCGCGCGACGGCACCGGCCGCCGCCAGCACATCCACGGCCTCCAACCCGCCGGCTGCGGGGACGCCGCCACCGCTGGACCTGGTCCGTGGTGCGCAGGAGCCCGCCGCCGCGTGGCCCAACTGAGACGGGGGGTCGACGATGCTCCAGGGTGACCTGAGCGATTTCACGCTCGCCGAGATCCTCCAGCTGCTGGCCTTCACGACCAAGACCGGCCGACTGCACCTGCAGAGCGGCGACACGCTCGGGCGGGTCGAGGTGGGTGCCGGCCGGGTGCTGGCCGCATCCGCCGATGCCGCCCACCTGCCGCTCGCGCGTCGACTGGTCGGCCGGGGCCTGCTCGACACCGACATGCTGCAGGACCTGGTCGGTGAGCGTGACACCCTGCCGACCGACCTCGAACTCGCCCAGGCGCTGGTCGAGGCCGACTCCTCGACGGCACCCTCCGTCGGCGAGGCCGTGCGGGCGCAGAGCGTCGACGCGGTGTTCGACCTGCTCCGGTGGGAGGCGGGTCGATTCCGCTTCGCCGGTGGGGACGTCGTGGTCGACGGGCCGCTGGCGGTCGCCCACGATCTGGACGAGCTGCTCGAACAGGCCGAGGAGCGCCTCGGGCGCTGGGACGAGATCCGCGAACGCACCGGCCCCGGCAGCGCCTCGGTCAGCGTGACCACGCCACCCGACGACCAGGTGGCGATCGACGCCGACGCCTGGCAGCTGATCGGCCTGGCCGACGGCAGCCGCACCATCGACGAACTCGTCCGACTGACCGGCCGCGGGCAGTTCGACACGCGCAACACCCTGGTTGACCTCGCCGAGCGCGGTCTGGTCGCCTTCGGCACCGAGCAGCGCGACGGTGCCCTGGAACGGCTGTTGCGTGGGCAGTCGACGCTCGTGGCGATCGAGGCCCGCCTCGGGGGTGGCGCAGCTCCCGTGACCGAGGCGACCCCGCACGACACGGCCGCCACCGACGACGGTGTCGAGCCCGTCCTCGCGGCCGTGGCCGCCGGCGAGGCCGACACGCTGATGGCCGAGTTCGACCTCGACATCGCCGACACCGACGACACCGACACCGACGTCGCCGACGCCCCGGCCGTCGCCGACGCCGCGAACGACGACGCCGCCCGCGAGCCGGTGCGGGAAACCGTCGGGGCCGGAGCCGCCGGCCGTCGTCCGCGGCTGCGGACCGATCCCACCGTCGACTCGGCGCTCGTGGACCGGCTCATCGACGGGGTCAGGAACCTGGCATGACCGCCCCCACCCCGCGCCGGCGCAAGTCCCGGACCACCAAGATCGTGGTCACGGGTCCGTTCAACGCGGGCAAGACGACGTTCATCCGCACCATCTCGGAGATCACGGTCCTGTCGACCGAGAAGTCGGTCACGGGACGTGAGGGGCGGGCGGGGGACCGCACCACCGTGGCGATGGACTTCGGGCGGATCACCGTCGGCAAGGATCTCGCGCTGTACCTGTTCGGCACGCCCGGCCAGGAACGCTTCGAGTTCATGTGGGACATCCTGGCCGAGGGGATGCTGGGCTTCGTGCTCATGGTCGACGCGGAGCGCGAGGACTCGATCGAGGAGGCCTGCCGGATCCGGGCGCACTTCACCGAACTCGCGGACGTCCCCTACGTCGTGGTGATCAACAAGGCCCCGTCCGCAGCCGAGGAGGCCGACGGGCTCGTCGACCGGGTGCGCGCCGGGCTCCAGCTTCCCGATCGGATCCCGGTCGTCGTGGCCGACGCCCGTGTCCGCGAGGACGTCCGCGACGCGTTGGTCGCGCTGCTCGAGTCGGTCCGCAGCCACCTCGAAGCCCGTGCTGCCACCACGCTCCCCGACGTCGAAGAGGTGTCCGGATGAGGAACCTGGGCCACATCCTGGTCGAGCGGGGGCTGATCACCCGCGAGCAGCTCGAGGACGCGGAGGACACCCACCGCACCACCGGCCGGTCGCTCGGTCGGGTGCTCGTCGACGCCAACATGGTCACGGAGAAGGACCTGGTCGCGGCGCTCGCGACCCGGATCGGGATGGAGTTCGTCGACCTCGACGAGGCCACGGTCGACGCCCGCGCCGCCACCATGCTGTCCGAGTCGATCATGCGCCGTCACGGGGTGCTCCCGATCGCGTTCGAGGACGGCAAGCTCGTCGTGGCCATGAGCGACCCGTCGAACGTGGTCGCCATGGACGACGTGCGCACCATCACCAAGATGGAGGTCAAGGCGGTCGTCGCCACCAAGGCCGACGTCGCCGCCGCCATCGGCAAGTACGCGTCCATGACCGGCGACATGGACTCGATCGCCGACGACCTCATCAGTGGGGAGGACGAGTTCGAGGACCTCGCCGACCTCCGGGCGGTCACCGAGGACGCCCCGATCGTCAAGTTCGTCAACCTGCTCATCAGCCAGGCCGTCGCCGACGGTGCCTCCGACATCCACATCGAACCCGGCGAGAAGGAACTGCGGGTCCGTTACCGCATCGACGGGGTCCTGCACGAGGTCATGAAGAGCCCCCGATCGATCCAGGCCGGCGTGATCAGCCGGCTGAAGATCATGGCCGAGGTCGACATCGCGGAACGGCGGATCCCGCAGGACGGGCGCATCTCGCTGACCGTGCACGGCAAGCAGATCGACCTGCGGTTCTCGACCCTGCCGACCGTCTACGGCGAGAAGGTCGTGATGCGCATCCTGGACAAGACGTCCGTGATGCTCTCGCTCGACGACCTCGGCTTCCTCGACCACAACAACCAGCGGTTCCAGGAGGCCTACCGCAAGCCCTACGGCATGATCCTGGTGACCGGCCCGACGGGGTCCGGGAAGTCGACCACGCTGTACGCGACGCTGAACGTGCTCAACCAGCCGGGCGTCAACATCGTCACCACCGAGGACCCGGTCGAGTACCAGCTCGCCGGGATCAGCCAGGTCCAGGTCAACAACAAGGTCGGTCTGACCTTCGCGGCGGCGCTCCGCTCGATCCTGCGCCAGGACCCCGACATCGTGCTGGTCGGTGAGATGCGTGACCGCGAAACGGCCCACATCGGCATCGAGGCAGCGCTCACCGGGCACCTGGTGCTGTCCACCCTGCACACCAACGACGCGCCGTCCGCGGTCACCCGTCTGACGGAGATGGGCATCGAGCCGTTCCTGGTCGGCTCCGCGGTCGACTGCGTGCTGGCCCAGCGCCTCGCCCGCAAGGTCTGCTCCAAGTGCATGACGTGGGTGGACCCGGAACCGGAGATGCTCAAGGCGGCCGGCTATACGGACGACATCATCGAGGAGCGACCGCAGGTCCCGCAGGCCATGGGGTGTTCCGCGTGTTCGCAGACCGGCTACCGCGGCCGGCTCGCGATCCACGAGGTGCTCACCGTGACCGAGGAGATCGAACGGCTCGCGGTCGCCCGGGCCTCCACCGAGGAGGTCACCCGCGTCGCGGTCGAGCAGGGCATGCGGCTGCTGCGCGAGGACGGCCTGGCGAAGGTGCTGCTGGGGCGGACGACGATCGAAGAGGTCGGTCGCGTCATCATCTGATCGACGCACTCCATCTGGACGAGAGGCAACGACATGGCGGCACTCGGCGAGATCCTGGTGGCCCACGGGGTCCTGGACGAGCAGCAGCTGGCCCAGGCCGAGGCGCACCGGGAGCAGACCGGCGTCAACCTGACCCGGGCGCTGCTGGAGTTGAAGCTCGCCGGCGAGGCGGACCTGGTCCGGGCGTTCGCGGTCTCGCTCGGGATGCCGTATGCCGAGGTCGACGGTGGCTCGGTCGACCAGCACGCCGCCGGTCTGCTCGAGCCGGCGCTGGCCCGCCAGCACACGGCCCTGCCGGTGGCGTTCGGCGACGGCGACGACGTCATCGTGGCCATCGCCGATCCCAATGCCCGCGCGGAGCTCGAACCGGTCCTGTCCGCTGCGATCGGATTGCCGGTCACCCTGGCACTCGCGCCGCGACGGGCGCTGCTCGAGGCGATCGACGTGTTCGTCCGGGAGCAGGAAGCGGTCGCACCACCACGTGACGAGCCGGTACGCACGCCGCTGCACGCCGTGAAGGCCCCCGCCAGCGTGCCTGCCGACGTGCCGCCGGCCCCGGCGGCGAACGGCCAGGCCGCCACCGGTCAGGTCGCGGATGCGCCGGCCAACGGTGGAGCACCCGTCCGCGACGAGCTGGCCCACTCGACCGGGTTCGACGGGTCCGTCCCGCGGCCACGCGAGCCGAAGTTCGGGGAGGAGAAGATGCCGGCCGGATTCGGGTCCGAGGAGGACGGTGGCTTCGGCAACGCCGAGCCGCTGCTGCGCTCCGAGGAGGCCGCCGGCCTCGACCTCGACGAACTGCTCAAGACGATGGTGGAGCTCGGTGGGTCCGACCTGCACCTGACCGCAGGTATCCCGCCGGCGGTGCGGGTCAACGGCGAGCTCAGCCACCTGTCCGAGTTCCCGGTGCTGACACCCGACGAGCTGCAGAAGCTGCTGTACGCGATCATGACCCAGAAGCAGCGTGAGGCGTTCGAGAACGCGCTCGAGCTCGACATGAGCTACTCGATCCCGAACCTGGCCCGCTTCCGTGTCAACGTGTTCCAGCAGCGTGATGCGGTCGGCTCGGTCATGCGTGTCATCCCGTTCGAGATCCTGCCGCTCGAGAACCTGGGCATCCCCGAACAGGTCGCCAACTTCGCCTACCTGCCCCGTGGGTTCGTGCTCGTCACCGGGCCGACCGGGTCCGGCAAGTCAACGACGCTGGCGTCACTGATCGACCTCGCGAACCGCAACCGGGCCGCGCACATCATGACCGTCGAGGACCCCATCGAGTTCCTCCACGAGCACAAGCGCTCCGTGGTCAACCAGCGCGAGGTCGGCACCGACACCCACGGGTTCGCCCCGGCGCTGAAGCACGTGCTGCGTCAGGATCCGGACATCATCCTGGTGGGGGAGATGCGCGACCTGGAGACCATCCAGATCGCGCTGACCGCGGCGGAGACCGGGCACTTGGTGTTCGGCACGTTGCACACCCAGGACGCGCCGCAGTCGATCGACCGCATCATCGACGTGTTCCCACCGCATCAGCAGGAACAGATCCGCGTGATGCTGGCCGGTGCGCTCAAGGGCGTGGTCTGCCAGACGCTGATCAAGACCGCGGACGGCAAGGGCCGCACGGCCGCGACCGAGATCATGGTCACGACCTCCGGCATCAAGAACCTCATCCGTGAGGGCAAGACGCACCAGATCTACTCGGCCATCCAGGCGGGCGCGAAGGACGGGATGGTCGCCATGGACCAGTCGCTCGCGACGCTCGTCAAGGCCGGCAAGATCTCCTACGACGCCGCCCTCGAGAAGTGCAGCCAGCCCAACGAGTTCAACCGCCTCGTCGGTCGCGCCTGATCCGGGTCGACCGTCCGCTGAAGTGAAGGAGTGAGCCATGGCCACCGCCACGCTCAGCAAGTTCGACTACCAGGTCCGGGACAAGACCGGGAAGATGGTCTCCGGGCAGCTGGAAGCCGACACCCAGGCGACGGTCGCTGCCAAGCTCAAGTCCATGGGCTACTCGCCGGTCTCCATCGACCAGGTCAAGGAGACCGGCCTGTCGATGGAGATCAAGATCCCGGGTCTCTCGGACCGGGTGGGTCTGTCGGACCTGGCGATCTTCTCGCGGCAGTTCGCGACGATGATCAACTCCGGGCTGTCGATGATTCGTGCGCTGTCGATCCTGCAGGAGCAGACGGAGAACAAAAAGCTCGCCGAGGTCATCGACGAGATCCGCACCGAGGTCGAGTCGGGCAACAGCCTGTCCGCAGCGATGGCGGTGCACGAGAAGATCTTCCCGAAGCTGTTCATCGCCATGGTCCGCGCCGGTGAGGCCGCCGGCATGCTCGATCAGGTCCTGATGCGCGTCGCCGCCATGTACGAGGCCGACGTCAAGCTGCGCTCCAAGATCAAGTCGGCGATGACCTATCCGGTCATCGTGTTCATCATGGCGATCGCGCTGTCCACGATCATGCTGATCTTCATCGTCCCGACCTTCGAGTCGATGTTCGAGGACCTCGGGGGTGAGCTGCCCTGGCTGACCCGGATGCTGGTCGTCGCCTCGGATTTCGTGGCGTCACCACTGGGTGTGATCACCTACATCGTCGTGCCGACCGGACTGTGGTTCACCTACAAACGGATCCGGTCGACCGAGAAGGGCCGGTTCGGGCTCGACGTGATGAAGCTCAGGCTGCCGGTCTTCGGCTCGCTGTTCCACAAGATCGCCCTGACCCGCTTCGCCCGGAACCTGTCCACCCTGATGGCCGCCGGTGTCCCGATCCTCCAGGCGCTGGAGATCACGGCGGACACGGTCAACAACGGTCCCATCGCCGAGGCCATCAAGGACGTGCAGTCCGCCGTCCGTGAGGGCGAGTCGATCAACAAGCCGCTGAGTACCCACGAGGTGTTCCCCCCGATGGTGGTCCAGATGATCGCCGTCGGTGAGGAGACCGGGAACATCGACGGGATGCTCGGCAAGGTCGCCGACTTCTACGACATGGAGATCGAGTCCACGACCGAGTCGCTGACCGCCATGATGGAACCGCTGATGATCGGCGTCATCGGCGCGATCGTCGGCGGCATGGTCATCGCGCTGTACATGCCGATGTTCTCCATCTTCGAGATCGTGCAGTAGCAGCCGGACACCAACGAACGAGTGGGGCGCGACCTGACGGTCGCGCCCCATGTCGTGTGTCAGCGGGCCATCGCGTGCGCTGGAACAGAAATGGGTGAAGCGACCGCTCAAGGTGGTCGGACGCATGACCGATAGAAGGGGGGACACGTTGTGCGCGTGACAAGGGCGACCCCGTCGAGAGGCGGGCAAGCAACGCCAACGGGACCTCGCGGCTGACCCTCATTTCAGCTGACGGTCGTCCGGGCTACCTCGCGCAGGGGCAGCTCCGTCGTGTGGACGGGACTTGGGTGCAGGGCAGCGAGCAACGCGTCACCCGAAAACTCATCGTCATCATGCGAAGGAGCAGGACCCATGCTCGGAACCAAGATCGAAGACGCCAAGCGCGACGAGGGGTTCACTCTCATCGAGCTGCTGGTCGTCGTGCTCATCATCGGCATCCTCGCCGCCATCGCCATCCCGGCCTTCCTCTCCCAGCGCGAGCGCGCCTGGGAGTCGGAGCTGACCTCCGGCGTCCGCAACGTTGCTTTGGAAGTCGAGGCTGCCGCAGTGCAGCGCGGCGGCGACTATGGAGTACTCGCAGACGCCGACGTTGACGCTGACGGCATTCTCGTGTCCAACGCCAATCTTCAGGACGAAGCTGATGACTTGCTGGGCACCAACCCGCTCGTCTTCACCCTCGGCGATGTCATCGACGAGACGGAGTTCTGCATCCAGGCCACGCACCCGCAGCTGACCTCTCCCGACGATGTTGTCTCGTACGTCAGCAGCGACGGTGGTATGACCGCCATCGGCACTGGCTGCGCTTCGTCGTAGTTGTTGACACTCCGCACAGCCACCATTGGGGCGGCCTTCGGGCCGCCCCAATGGTGTGCCGAACTAGGGTGATGCTGCCAGAAAGGTAGGTTTCGTGGAGTCCGGAGTCGTCAGTGTGGTCCTGCTTTTCGGTCTACTCGTCGGCTCGTTCGCGAACGTCCCAATTCACCGCTGGCCGGCTGGCGGCACGGTCACCGAACCGAAGCGTTCCGCCTGCCCGTCATGCGGAACCCTCATCGCGGCCCGCGACAACATCCCGGTCGTGTCCTGGCTGCTGCTCAAGCGCCGTTGCCGGCACTGTGAGGCTCCGATCGCGGCGCGCTACGCGATCGTGGAACTGCTGACCGCGACGCTGTTCGGGGCCGTCGCGCTGGTGTGGGGCCTTGACCCCCTGCTGCCGGCCCTGCTGGTGTTCATCTGGTCGCTGGTCGTCGCCACCGTGATCGATCTCGAGCACCGCATCATCCCCAACCGGCTCACGCTACGGCTGCCGTTCGTCCTGCTGCCGCTGGTGATCGGTGCTGCGGCCTTCGACGGCGCATGGATCGATCTGCGACGTGGGGTCATCGCCATGATCGCCGTCCCGGGCGTCATGTTCGCCCTCTCCGAGGTCTTCCGGCTGGTGCGTGGTCAGGTCGGCATCGGCATGGGGGACGTGAAGCTGGCGATCTCGATCGGGCTGGTGGTCGGCTACCTCGGTGCCATCGAACTGGTCGTGTTCGCCTACGGGACGGTGCTGTCGGCGGTCGTCATCGCCATCGGACTGATGGGACTCGGTAAGGCGAAGCTGGCGTCACGTATCCCGTTCGGGCCCTACCTGGCCATCGGCGCGCTGCTGCCGATCCTTGCCCCGGATGCGACGACGGGGCTCGTCCGGGGTCTGTTCGGCCTCTGAGCATCGCCTGACCAGGGCGGCGCGCAAGACGGAGGAGTCGCCGCTGCACGCACGGTGACTTCAGCCGCAGGCGTATATGCCGATATCCGGCGGAGAGCGGCGATGTCGCTGAGGTCTGGAGACGCACATGCATGAAGGGAACCGCTCGGGACTCGAGGGTGGCTTCACGTTCATCGAGATCCTCGTCGTCATGGTGATCCTCGGGATTCTCGCCGGCATCGCGATCCCCATGTTCCTGGGTCAGCGCGATCGGGCCTTCGAGGCCGCCGTGGTCGCTGATCTGCGCAACGCGGGCGCCGCCCAGGCGTACCTGGTCGTCGCCGGCAACGAGCCGGCGACGTCGACCGCGGAGCTGCAGGCGGTCGGCTTCACCCACTCGGAGGGTGTCTCGTTCACCAACGACGGCGACTTCACGACCCACCCGTCGGGCCTCTGTATCGAGGGGACCCACACCAATCTCGACGGCCGCACCTGGCGGTTCGGCTCGGATGGGGACGCCAACCCGCGTGAGGGTTCGTGCAGCTGACAGTGCGAGCCAGGGAAATCCCATCGATGTTGTTCTCAAGTAGCGGGCGAAGTGGGTCGACTGTTGTTCTTGACGCCCGATTGAGGCCCCTGTTAGTGATGTGGTCTGAGTAGAGTGTCGACAACGACTGGTGATCCTGACGGACGCTGGGGCAGGTGGGGTCGCGCCGCAGGACGGGTGCCGGGACGAAGGACGACCGATGACCAGGACTGATCGCGACGGGCCGCTCGTGGGCCCGTTGCTAACCGTCGCGGAGGTCGCCGACGTCCTGCGCGTGTCGAACATGACCGTCTACCGGCTGATCAAGGCCGGGCAGCTCCCCGCCCTTCGTGTCGGGAAGAACTACCGGATCCGCAGCCAGGACCTCGACGAGTTCCTCGTCACCGGGACCGCTGACGTCGACGAAGCGAACGGTTGATCATGGCCACCAGCGCGATCGGCATCGACATCGGGACCCGCACCATCACGGTCGCCGAGGTCAAGAACGCCAAGGGCGGTGCGCTCGTCACCAACTTCGGTGGGGTGGAACTGCCCGTCGACGCGGTGCGTGAAGGCGAGATCCTCGACGTGGCTGCCGTCTCGGAGGCGCTCAAGGAACTGCTCGGCAGCGCCAAGGTCAGCTCCAAGAAGGTCTGGCTCGGGGTCGCCAACCAGCGCGTGGTCGTCCGTCAGGTCGACCTGCCGTGGCTCGAGGAGAAGGAGCTGCGCGCGTCGCTGCGCTACCAGGTCCAGGAGCACATCCCGATCCCGGTCGAGGAAGCCGAACTCGACGTCCACATCGTGGATGAGTTCGTCACCGAGGAGGGCGACCGGATGCAGCGGCTGCTGCTCGTCGCCGGCCACAAGGACATGGTCGCCGCCCACGTCGATGCCGCCACCGGGGCGGGCCTGAAGCCGATCGGGGTGGACCTCAACCCGTTCGCGGTGCTGCGCTCCATGGGTGACGACAGCCCGATGGAGCAGGCCAACCAGGTCATCATCGACATCGGTGCCGGCGTCACCAACATCGTGGTTCACGGCCAGGGCACCCCGACGTTCGTGCGCATCCTGGTGATGGGCGGCGACGCGATCACCGAGGCGCTCGAGTCCGGGCTGTCGGTCAGCCGCGAGGAGGCCGAGGCCGCCAAGCGCAGCGCGGTCGTCGGCGCGTCGTCCACCGACGTGGCCGCCCGCATCGTCACCGAACAGGCCGATGCGCTGGTCGACGAGATCCGTAGCTCGCTGGACTACTACCAGGCACAGGCCGGCAGCGTGCAGCTGTCCAACGTGGTGGTCACCGGGGGAGCGGCCACCATGGTCGGTCTGGTCGAACGGCTCGAGGCCGCGGTCCGCCTGCCGGTCGTGCTCGGCAGCCCCTTCGACCGTTATCCCGCGAAGGACACCGTCTACGGCGAGGAAGATCTGCGCCGCGTCGGGCCGAGCCTCGCAACCGCCGTCGGTCTGGCGCTCGGAGGTCTCGAATGAGCGTGCGCGTCAACCTCCTTCCGGAGGCCACCAAGCAGAAGGACCAGGCGTCCCAGCAGCGTTCGCTCGTCGGTCTGGCCGGCGTCGTGCTGCTGGCCGTTCTCGGCGGGATCTACGTGTGGGCGACCATGCAGGTCAACGACGCCGAGGAGCGGCTTGCGGCCGAGGAAGCCACGACCGCCGACCTGCGCGGTCAGCAGGCCGAACTCGTCGGCTTCCAGGAGCTCGCCGATCGCCGTGACCGTGCCACGCAGACGCTGATCACCGCGATGGGCAGTGAGGTGTCGCTGGCCGCGCTGCTGCAGGACGTCGCCGCCGTGATGCCGGGCGACGCGCAGATCGAGTCGCTCGCCATCAACCTGCCACCCGAACCGGACCCGCTGGTCCCGGCCGTCGGGACGCTGAACATGACCGGCAAGACGCTCACCAGCCACGCGCCGGGTGTGGAGCGGGTGCTGCTGTCGCTCGACAAGATCGTGAGCTTCCGCGACCTGTACCTCAACTCCTCGACCCTGGACGATCCGGAAGGCTCGGTCGCGACCTTCTCGCTGGACGGCCAGGTCGGCATCGAGACGCGGACCGAACGCTATGCCGACGGCCTGCCGGAGGAGTTGCGATGAAGCGCTCACAGATCCTGCTGTTCGCCGCGGGCGCGGTCCTCGTGATCATCCTGTTCTTCGTGCTGCTGTTCCAGCCGGCCCGTGAGGACCTCGCCGAGGTCGAGGACCGGATCACCGCCGAGCAGGACCAGCAGGCGCAGCTGACCCAGGCCATCGCCCGGCTGCGTTCCGTGCGCGACGACGCACCCGAGGTCGAGGCCGACCTGGCCGCCGCCGAGGCGATCGTCCCCCGGGACGCCGCGCTGCCCTCGGCGCTGCGCCAGATGCAGCTGGCCGCCGACGAGTCCGGTGTCATCCTGCAGTCGGTCGCCACGAGTCGGCCCACCGAACTGCCCGAGACGACCGATGGGCTGTCGTCGATCGAGGTGTCGACCCAGGCGACGGGCGGCTACTTCCAGATGATCGACTTCCTGCGGCGGCTCGAGGACCCGGCGATCACCCCTCGCGGTCTGGTCTGGACCAACGCGACGATGGCCATCGGCTCCGAGTATCCGGAACTCCAGGCGACGCTGAGTGGTCGTGTCTTCGCCGTGATCAGCTCGCCCGCGCCGCCGGAGACCGAGGAGCCGGTCGACGGCGAGGCCGAAGGCGACGACACTGAGGATGAAGCCGACGTCGACATCGACGTGGACGTCGACGTGGAGGATGTCTCATGAGCACGGCAGCGCGGATCGATCGGCCCCGAGTCTCCCACCGCACGCAGTTCGTGACCGCCGGCATCGTCGCCGGTCTGGCCGTGATGGCCACGCTGCTGCTCGTCTTCGCGGTTCTGTCCGGTGGTCCGGCTGGCACCCCGGACCAGCCCACGGCGATGCCGCCCGCGACGCCGGTCGTGGAGGCCGACGAGGACGACACGGCGACCACCGTGCAGGACGCGGCGTCACCGGTCGTGCCCGTGGTCACCTACGAGGTCTTTTTGTCGCGCGATCCGTTCGAACCGGTCGTGCCGGACGACACCCCGGAGCCGGTGTCGGACCCGACCGATCCGACCGACCCGACCGCGCCCACCGACCCGTCCGATCCGACATCACCGACCAGTCCCACCGATCCGTCCAACGGCGGTGCGACGCCGGTGTCGCCCACCGACCCGCGCTGCAGCAACGGTGCCGAGGTGGTCTGTGAAGGGCGTGTCCTGACCGCCGTGGACATCTTCCGTGGTGACGATGGCGAGCTCGTGGCCGTGATCCAGGTCGACACGACCGAGTTCGAGGTGCGACGCGGTCAGGAGTTCAGCTCGAACCCGGTGTTCCGGGTGCTGGACATCACGGCGACGACCGTGACCCTGCAGAGCGGCGATGCGGCGTTCACGTTGACCACGGGGGACACCGTCCTCAAATAGTGCTCGGCCCACCACTCAAGGTGGTAGCACGTCCTGCCGATGCTAGGAGCGGACCGGATCCCGGTCCGCTCCTCGCGTTGCAGGGAGACGCCCGTGTCACCAGCTCCGTTCGTCACCAGGGCCCGGCTCCGGGCGGCTCCGTCGTTCTCGGATGACCGGGGTCTGACCCTCGTCGAACTGCTCGTGGCGATGCTGCTGCTCGGCATCATCCTGAGCGCAACCGCCTCGTCACTCATCCAGTTCGGCCGGACTGCCGCTGACAACGAACGGCGCGTGCAGGCCACGGCACTGATGAACCGGCTCCACGAGGAGATGCAGACCGTGCCCTGGGGGGACGCCGGCAACTACGTCGACGAGCTCGACGCGCTCCACGACGACGAGTTCCCCGGTCTGAGTGACAGCCCGGCGTGGACCATCGACGGTGAGGACATCGTCACCATCCTGGCCCCGGTCGACGAGCGAAGCGCCACCGTTCCCGAACTCGTCACCACGGAGACCATCGACGACCGCGTCTACGACGTCATCCGATTCGTGACCTGGAGCGACGAGAGCGCAGGCATCAAGCGCTTCACCACGATCGTGCGATGGCAGCTCTACGACCGCGTCTACGAAGAACGGTTCTTCTCCGAACGCGCCGCCACCTCGGCTGAGGCCGGCGACCCGGAGCTCCCACGGGTCGTGCAGTTCCAGATGGGTCCGTCGCCCATGGAGCTCGTGAACGTCGACGAACTCAACCCTGCGCAGAACGCGAAGGACATCGAGGTCATCGTCCGGTTCAGCGAAGGCGTGGACAGCGCGGAAATCGCCTACCGGTTCGTCGACGTGAAGCAGATCGGAGACGACATCACGGTCGAACTGTCCGCGGAGAAGACCGAGCCACTCGAGCCCTACATCGGCGAGCCGGGCACGGGACGCTGGCTCGGCTTCCGCTACACGATCGACGCCGAATCGGAGACATTCCCCAACGGCACCCATCCCTTCACCGTCCGTGGCACCGTCGGAGCGCAGACCGCCGTGGGACGGACCTCCATGGTCTTCCAGGGCGGCTCGATCGATCTCGAGGACGTGGGCGACGAGAGTGACGACGCCGATGACGCCGAGGACGACACGGACACGGGAACGCCGGAGTCATCCGTGCCTCTGTCGATCAACAGCGTGTCGCTGAGTCGCACCAACGTCTGCCAACGGCAGAACAACGACCACTTCCGCTCGACGGTCACGGTGTCGGCGTCGATCGACGGGCTCACGCCCAACGATCATGTCGTCACGATCAGCTACTCGGCCGGTGGTAGCTCACGTAGCGAAGCCATGGTGCCCGTCGCGCCGGACACCTTCGCCGAGACGAACGCGATCTTCACGTTGACCCTCGAGGAGGGCGTCGATCACGGCTTCCGGCCCACCGGAAATAGCGCCGGCGACCGTGACCAGACCAGTTTCACGGTCAACGCGTCACGCAACGGCGGCGACACCGACTTGAAGGTCTCGTCCAGTGAACTCGGCGTGCGCTACGGATCGGGAGCATCGTGCTGATGGACACGCGACCACAGGAGCAGGGGTTCACCCTCGTCGAACTGCTCGTCGTCGTCCTGCTGCTGGGCGTCATCGGTGGCTTCACGACCACCGCACTCGTCACGGCGCTGAACAACAGCCGTGCGACTTCTGAACGGGCCATCGCTCTGCACGACATCGAGCGGTCGTTGCAGGTCGTCGCTCGCGAGCTGCGCGTCGCGGACCCGATCTACCTCACGGCCGACGACGACTACGAGGCCACGATCGGGGCGGAGATCGTCCGCGATCGCAAGATCGAGGTCCACACCTTCACGATCGAGGAGATCGAGGGACTCGACTATCTGGTGCAGAACATCGCCCAGTACGACCTCGAGGACGTCGGTGCCGGGATCCCGGCCGACGCCACGCCGCTCGAGTCCCAACGTCGGCTCGTGACCGACCTCGACAACGAACTCGAGTCGGTCTTCACCTACCACGATGACGACGGTGAGGAGATCGACTGCTCCGAGCTGACGGTCGCCGAGTGCGAGGACCGGTACGCCGATTCCGCACAGATCGGCATCCGGCTGATCCGGAACCTCGACGGGCAGGAACCGATCCGGGCCGAGACCCGAGTCAACGTGCGCAACACCCGATATGTGAGGTCGACCACATGAGCATCCGACGCCGACCAGGTCCCGCAGGCAGCAGCGAGGCGGGTTCCATCCCGCTGGTCCTGCTCGTCTCGATCATCGTCGCCGGGCTCCTGATCGCTCTGTTCATCGATGTCCGGACCGGCATCCGCCTCGCCGCCAACGACCGCGACTTCAATCAGGCAGTCCAGGTTGCTGATGCTGGCCTGCAGGAGGCATTCACGGTCCTCGCGCGACTGGACGAGGACGACGTCGACATGCCGGCACTCGGTGAGGTCTACAAGGGTGCCGCGCAGGCTGGTGAGCTCGGGGCGGGAGAGTTCGCGTGGACCGCCCGTCGGGTCGGGACCAACCGGTGGCAGGTTCGCTCGGAGGGGCGGGTCAACGACGTCGAACGTGCGCTGGAGGCCTCCATGGGCCCCGAGAACTACTTCGGGCTGGCGGCGTTCGGCGACGTGAAGATCGAACTGCGGGGCGGGAACCAGGCCTTTTCCTACGCCGGCACGGTGCACAACAATGGGCGGGGAACCGTTGGCTCGAACAACAACGTCACCTTGCGCGGAAACTCGACCGTCGACTGGGTGGCCCGCTACGCGAACGCCACGTACAACGAGGGCGGCATCATCCGCGACGGCGGCGGCTTCGAGACGGGGCCCTATCAGGATCTGCCGGACCTGGGCTCATTCGCCTACAACGACGACGGCGTGTGCGCCGACGGGGCGGAGCACGACGACATCGACGATGCGGTCGCGGCAACCGGTGGAGCGCTCACGCGTGGCGAGGTCTACTGCGTCTCACAGGCGCGATTCAGTGCCGGCCTGCACCCGGTCGTCGACAATGCCGACGATGATCTGAACGACCAGCCAGCACGGATCTACATCGCGGTGTCCGGGAACCTGGAACTGCTGGGCCAGGGCAACGACCCTGACTGCTCCAAGGTCACCTGCGTCAACTACCACCCCGATGACGGTGACACCCCGGATGCGACGAAGCTCGAGATCTTCCTCGCCGGCGGCGGTGGAGAGGTGCTGGCCAACAACCACACGGTCATCGCGGCTGGCATCTACGCGCCGCTGTCGAACTGCTCCGGACCGAACGCCCAGGGCGACATCTACGGCTCGATCGTGTGCCGCACCCTCGACTCCAAGGGCGGCTGGACGTTCCACTACGACGAGCGCTTCGACGACGTCGATGCCGAGTTCTTCGCGATCTTCGGCATCCGCGAGGAGACGCCCAACACGACCAGTTTCAGCTGATGCCCACACGCGAGCGGCATCGGGGGCACGGCGGAGCGACGGTCGGACGCGGGTAGTCTGCAGGTCACTCCGCGCGTCGAAGGCTGATCGTGACCGTCCTGCGTTACCTCACCGCCGGTGAGTCCCACGGCCCCGCGCTCGTCGCGACCATCGAGGGGCTCCCGGCGGGGCTGAGCGTGTCGTCGAAGCTGCTCGCCGCGGAACTCGCGCGCCGCCGGCTCGGGCACGGCCGCTCGCCACGCATGCAGTTCGAGGTGGACGACCTCGAGGTGCTCGCCGGCGTCCGTCACGGCACCGCGCTCGGCTCACCGGTCAGCGTGGTCATCCGCAACACCGAGTGGCCCAAGTGGGTCGACGCGATGGACCCGGAACCCCGCGACGACGTCGACGCCATCCGCGAGACCGGGCGTGGCGGCAAGCTGACCCGCCCCCGCCCCGGCCACGCCGATCTGACCGCGGCGCTCAAGTACGGCTACGACGACGTCCGGGACGCGCTCGAGCGCGCGTCCGCGCGGGAGACCGCCGCCCGCGTCGTCGCCGGCACGCTCGCCAAGCAGCTGCTCGCCGAGGTCGGTGTCGTGGTCGTCAGCCACGTCGTGGAGATCGGCGGTGTCACCGTGCCCGACGACGTCGCCCGGCCCGGACCCGACGAACTGGACGCGGTCGACGCGAGCGAGGTGCGCTGCTTCCACGAGCCCACCGCCGCTGCGATGATCGAGCGCATCGACGCCGCCAAGGACGACAACGACACGCTCGGCGGCGTGATCGAGGTCATCGCCTACGGCCTGCCACCCGGGCTCGGCAGCCACATGCACTACGACCGCAAGATCGACGCGCGGCTGGCCGCCGCGGCGCTGTCCGTCCAGGCCATGAAGGGCGTCGAGTTCGGCGACGGGTTCGACCTCGCCAGCCGCCCCGGCAGCGCGTCGCACGACGAGATCGAGTACGTCGACGGCCGCTACCAGCGTCTCACCGACCGCGCCGGCGGCATCGAGGCCGGCATGTCGACCGGCCAGCCGCTGCGGCTGCGCGTCGCGATGAAGCCCATCTCGTCGTTGCCACGGCCGCTGGCGACCGTCGACATGGACACCCACGACCCGGCCGTGGCGATCACGCAACGCTCCGATGCCTGCGCCGTGCCGCGTGCCGGGGTCGTGCTCGAATCGGTTGTGGCGTTCGAACTCGCCGCCGCGCTGCTCGAGAAGACCGGAGGCGACACCGTCACCGAGGTGCGCCGCAACCTCGCCGCCTACCTCGCGGAGGTCGCCGACCGATGATGAGCCGCAACCTCTGCCTCGTCGGCATGATGGGCGTCGGCAAGTCGACCGTCGCCGCCATGCTCGGCGACCGCCTCGGCCGCCGCGTCGCCGACACCGACGACGAGATCCGCAACTGGACGTCGCAGTCCATCCCGGAGCTGTTCGCCAAGCACGGCGAGTCGGGCTTCCGTGAACTCGAACGCAACGTCATCGAGGAACTGTCGACCTTCCACGACCTGGTCATCGGACTCGGCGGGGGAGCGGTGCTGCGCGACGACAACGTCACCTCGCTGTTGCTGACCGGGGTGCTCGTCCACCTCGACGCCCCACCCGAGGTGCTCGTCGAGCGCCTGGCCGGCGACACCGATCGCCCGCTGCTGGCCGACGACCTCGAGGCGCAGGTGCACGCCACCCACGCCGCGCGCGTCGAGCGCTACCGCGAGGTCGCGGACGTCACCATCGACGCGGCCCGCCCAACCGAGGACGTCGTCGCCGACGTGCTCGAGTGGGCCTGGAAGAACAACGACATCCTCACCCCCTCCGAGCACGAGCAGGTCATGACGTGACCGACGGCACGGCTCCCGCGACGTCGGTCGTCGAGGTGGCACTACGCGACGCCCCCTACGGAGTCGTCATCGGAGCGCGCCTGTTCGGCGACGCCCCCGAGCACCTGCCGCTGCCCGCCACGGCGAGACGCGCCCTGGTCGTGTCGCAGGAACCGATCGTGGCGGCGGGCCATCTCGACGCTGTCGAGGCAGCGCTGACCGGCGCGGGGCTCGAGGTGGTGCGCCACCTCGTCGCCGACGGGGAGGCCGCCAAGCGCGTCGAGGTGCTGGCCGAGTTGTGGCAGGCGTGTGCGGAGGTGCCGCTGAGCCGCGACGACGTGGTGGTCGCGGTCGGTGGTGGCGTGGTCGGCGACCTCGCCGGATTCGCCGCCGCGACCTACAACCGCGGGATCGCCGTGCTGCAGGTGCCCACCACCCTGCTCGCGCAGGTCGACGCGGCCATCGGCGGCAAGACCGGCATCAACCTGGCCGCCGGCAAGAACCTCGTCGGTGCGTTCCACCAGCCGATCGGCGTGCTGTGCGACGTCGCCATCCTGTCGACCCTGCCGGCACGCATCCTGCGGGAGGGGTTCGGTGAGGTCGTCAAGTACGGCCTGATCCGCGACCCGGCCGTGCTGACGCGACTCGAGGACGTCGTCGATCGCACCGCCACCCCCGATGCCGCCGCCGACGCGCTGGACGTCGCGATCGCCGACCCCGCCCTGCTCGCCGAGCTCGTCCGGCGCTCCGCGACGGTCAAGGCGGCCGTGGTCGCCGCGGACGAGCGCGAGGCGGGGGAGCGGGCGTACCTCAACCTCGGACACACCTACGGCCATGCCGTCGAGGCACTCACCGGCTACGCCGAGGTGCTCCACGGTGAGGCGGTCGCCATCGGCACCGTCGTGGCCCTGCGGCTCGGCGTGGCGCTCGGCCGGACCCCACCCGAACTCGCGCACCGGGCCGAGACGCTGCTCGCCGCGCTCGGGCTGCCCGTCCGCGGCCCGGCGCTCGACCGCGACGAGGTCTGGTCGGTCATGGGCCGCGACAAGAAGGCCACCCGTGACGGCGTGCGGTTCGTGGTCCTCGACGACCTCGCGGTGCCCACGGTCGTCACCCCGTCGCGTGGGGACGTCGATGCGGTGCTCGACGAATTGATGCTGGACGCCGGCTCGTCCGACTGAGACCCTCCGCCGGCGAGACGTGCCCGGGTCGGTCCCGAACGGGGAGGTCATCGCCGGATCGGCCGGCCCGCTCCCGACCGGGCCGGGCGCAGCATGGGGGTTCGATGTGCGTCTGAGTGAGAGTACCCGGGTGGGCCTGACCGGCCTGTTGGCCCTGATCGCCACCTACGCGCTGGGACGGCAGGCATTCGGTCTGTTCGTGCCGCGGTTCCGCGACGAGTTCGGCCTGTCGCTCGACGTGCTCGGCTACTACGCCAGCGGGGCGCAGGCCGGCTACCTCATCGCCACCGTCGCCACCGGCGTCGCGACGGCGAGGTACGGCCCGCGCGTGCCGGTGGTCACCGGCTGTCTGTTGCTGACCTTCGGGGCCGCCACCATCGCCACCGCGCCGGGTCCGGTGTGGCTCGCGGTCGGGGTCATCGCGGCCGGCACGAGCGCCGGCGGTGCCTGGGCCCCGTTCTCGGACGCGATCGCCTACAAGGTGCCGACCGAGCAGACCCGCCGGTCGTTGTCGCTGGTCAACGCCGGTTCGCCCGTCGGGCTGGTCGTCGCCAGCGCCGTCGTGCTGGTCGCCGGTGCGCAGTGGCGGTTCGTGTGGTGGGCGTTCGCCGCCTTCGGGCTGATCGCCGCCGCGGCCTCCTGGCGGGTGCTCTCACCGCACGACGGTCCGCGCAACCGGGGACACAAGCGACCCCGGTTGAGCTGGTTCCTCAACCCCCGTTCGCTGCGGATGCTGACGGTCGCCCTCGGTATCTCGATCACCTGTGGGGCCTACTTCGCCTACGCCCCCGTCATCGTCCAGGACGCGGGGCTCGGGGCCTGGAGCGGCCCGGCGATGTGGGCGTGCCTGGGCGTCGCCGGCGCGACGATCGGTGCGTTCGGAGGCACGATCGCCAACAACTGGGGTGTGCGTCGTCCATTGGCCGGCATGCTGGTGCTGATCAGCGCATCGCTGCTGTTGCTGCGGTTGTGGGCCGACTCCGTCGCGCTCACGCTCAGCTCCGCCGCGCTGTTCGGCATCGGGTTCACCACCGGGTTCGCCCTGCTGGTGATGTGGAGCCAGCACGTCTACCGGGACCGTCCCGCCACCGGCTTCACCCTGGCCATCGTGTTCATCGCGGCCGGGTTCATCGTCGGACCGACCCTGTTCGGCCTGCTGGCCACCCGCTTCGGCGGCGACGTCGCGCTGCTGGTCACGGCTACCC
>LFIK01000978.1_pt1 | contig 22154 bp, 17 predicted proteins | sample 643401 | NCBI WGS metagenome assembly LFIK01 (sample SAMN03777447, study PRJNA286221) | soda lake metagenome | biome: soda lake; feature: Kulunda steppe; material: water; isolation source: sample T5-Br brine of Lake Tanatar-5 | place: Russia: Kulunda steppe | collected 2010-07
GACGACCAGCGTCCCGATGAATCGAAAACCGGAAAGCAGCAGCGAGGCGCCGGCGGCGGCAAGCAAACGGTGAACATAACCATCAGCCTGGGCTGCGCCATCAGACAACCGGGCGAAGACCCGGAAGCGCTGTTGAAGCGGGCAGACGAAGCGCTGTACAAAGCCAAGGACGGCGGCCGCAACTGTGTCAGAGTTGTGGGCTGAGCCCCTTCACGACAACCGTGGCACCATACTGCTGTGGGGACGGGCCTTGGCCCCGAAACACGGTCGGTGCAGCCTCATGGGTGCCAGCAGGCTCCTTGCAGGCTCTTTCTTTTGGTGAATAAAATTTGACGGTATTGTGCGCTGACGGGGTAGCAGGCGGCTGGAAATCCATCTACCCTAGAAATTGTAACCACGCAGATAACCATGCCAACAAGGAGTGACCCTTCTCATGACACGCACCATTGCCATTATCGGCGGCACAGGCCTGACTGAACCCAGTCGCTTGCAGGTAGTCAACGCACACGATGTGCAGACGCCGTACGGGTCCACATCGGCGCCTGTTCTGGAAGGTGACATGGGTGGGAATCGCGTGCTGTTCATGGCCCGTCACGGGCATCCACACCGCATTCCGCCGCATCAGGTGAATTACCGGGCCAATCTCTGGGCGCTGCAGAAGCTTTATGCCACGGACATCGTGTCGGTGAACGCAGTGGGCAGCATCAGCATCAATGAAATGCCCACCGGCTCTCTGGTTCTGCCGGACCAGATCATTGATTACACCTGGGGCCGGATCCAGACCTATTATCAGGGTGACATGGAGTCGGTGAAGCATGTGGATCTGTCCTATCCCTACACCGAAAGCCTGCGTGACACCCTGCGCAGAGCCGCTCGTGAGGCGGGTAAATCATTTGCCGATGGCGGGGTCTATGGCGTCAGCCAGGGGCCGCGTCTGGAGACGGCTGCCGAGATCGTGCGCATGGAACGCGATGGCTGCGACGTGGTGGGCATGACCGGCATGCCGGAAGCAGCGCTGGCCCGTGAGCTCAAGCTGAATTACGCCTCCCTGGCGCTGGTGGTTAACCCCGCGGCGGGCAAGAGTTCCAAGCTGATTACCCTGAAGGATATCCAGTCCACTCTGACCGTGGGCATGGTGGATGTGCGGGATGTGATCAGCGAGGCGGTCAGAATTTTCAATGATGATTGAGGGAGCGGTTGACGGTTAACAGTAGACGGTTGACAGTTAACAGCCGACGGTCAAAATTCTACCGTCTACCGTCTACCGTCTACCGTCTACCGTCTACCGTCTACCGGCAGGGCCCCCTCACTACAACCGTGGCACCTTGCTACAAATGCCTGGTTCAGGGAATCTCGATCTCCTCGTCTTCTTCCTGTTCAATCAATTCGATATCGCCGGAGGGCGAGATTTCAACCGGGGTATAAGGCGTGAACTGGATGATCAGGCCCAATTGGGGGTGATCCAGGTAGTGCAGTTCGTTGCTGCGCATGCGCCGGGTTTCATGGAAATGGGCGCTTTCCACCGGGACGGCCGTGGGGCCGCTGCGGAAAGTGGGGCTGGGGGCAAGTTCGCTGTGTTGCCAGGGCGGCCGGTCGATGTGATCCGGGTCCAGAGACAGGGGCAGACCCTCACCGGGCAGCAGCGGCAGCGGTTCATCCACCAGTTCGTATCGTGTCTGATAGATATCGGCTTCCACGTGCAGGAAGCGGCCTACATGAATGCCCATAGTCCCGTCCACTTCGTAATGGTTGCCGTAGCGCTCACCGGTGTGTATGCGAATCAGGTCCTGATCCGCTTCGGCGGATACCGGCATGTTCCAGCCGGTGTGCAGCAGCACACTGCGCCCGCGGCTGTTGGCAATACGCTCGGCCTGCCTGGATAGGCTCAACAGGCTGTCGGGCAGAATCACCAGAGGCAGCTCCGTGCCATCGTCCATGTCCACCAGGGGCCAGGGCAGCGGAATCTCCGTCAGTGGTGTCAGTGTTCGGGCATCCACCAATCCGCTGCGGGTGGGGCCGGGACGCTGCAGGCGCAGTGCCTCGGGAACGCGCGACAGGTCAGGAAAGGTGGGCCAGACTTCGTTCACATTGTCTTCCGGCCGCTGCTGAAACAGGATGATCTCCACCTGATACCAGCGCCCCACATTGGGGTTGGCCTCTGCGTTCTGAGCGGACAGTTGAGTGGTCGCCAGTGCGCCGATCAGCAGGGCGAAAAGTCCTGTTCGCCAGACTGTTTTGTGCAGAGATGAGCTATTCATTGTGCTTCCTGACTCAGTTGCTCCAATACAAATTCCACCACGGCAAAGCGCTCTTCGGCAGTCTCCGAGGCCTTGCTGAAGGCCAGTTTGTCGCCCTGGCGCATCTGGAACGTGGCCGGACGTGATTGTACCAGCTTCACGATGGTAAAGGGGTCAATACGGGTTTTGCCGGAAAACTCCACCACACCGCCCTGATTGTTGCAGGTCATCTTATCAATTCCCAGCCGTTCGAGGCGGTGGCGCAGTGAGGTTACCCTGAAAAGATTGGTTAAAGGTTCCGGCAATAGGCCAAAGCGGTCGATCATTTCCACCTTGAGGTCTTTAAGCGCCGCGTCGTCCGGGGCGCTGGCAATGCGCTTGTACAAGGTGAGCCTTGTGTTGATGTCGGGAAGATAATCCTCTGGTATCAGCGTGGGGATATGCAGATTGATGTCCACATGGCTGATGGTTTCCAGGTTGATGCTGGGCTCCTTGCCGGAGCGCAGGGCCTCCACGGCTTCTTCCAGCATCTCCATATAGAGAGAGAAGCCCACGGATTCGATATGGCCGCTCTGTTCGGCCCCCAGCAGTTCCCCGGCACCGCGGATTTCCAGGTCATGAGTGGCCAGCATGAACCCGGCACCCAGGTCCTGGGCTTCGGATATGGCCTCCAGACGTTTCTGGGCATCGGTAGTCAGCGCCTTCCAGGGTGGTGTGAGCAGGTAGGCATAGGCCTGGTGGTGGGAGCGGCCCACCCGTCCGCGCAACTGGTGCAACTGGGCCAGGCCGAACTTGTCGGCCCGGTCGATGAGAATGGTGTTGGCCGAGGGGATGTCGATGCCCGTCTCGATGATGGTGGTACACACCAGCACGTTGTAGCGCTTGTGGTAGAAGTCGGACATGACCTTTTCCAGGTCCCGTTCGCGCATCTGGCCGTGGCCGATGGTGACCCGGGCCTCGGGAATGGCTTCTTCTATGGACTCGGCGATGCGGGTGATGTCCTTCACTTCGTTGTGCAGGAAATACACCTGGCCGCCGCGCAGAATTTCCCGGTAGATGGACTCCTTGATCAGGGCGTCGTCCCGTTCGCGCACAAAGGTCTTCACCGAGAGTCGTTTGGCCGGTGGCGTGGCGATGATGGACAGATCCCGAATGCTGGACATGGCCATGTTCAGAGTGCGGGGAATGGGCGTGGCGGTGAGTGCCAGAATATCCACATTGGCGCGCAGTGCCTTGATGCGGTCTTTCTGCTGGACGCCGAAGCGATGCTCTTCGTCCACCACCAGTAGGCCCAGGTCCTTGAACTTGATGTCTTTCGACAGCAGTTTGTGGGTGGCGATAACAATGTCCACCTTGCCGTCGGTAAGGTCGGCCAGGGCCCGGTCGGTTTCCTTGCCGGTACGAAAGCGTGACAGCACCTCGACGCGCAGCGGCCAGTTGGCAAAGCGGTCGACAAAGCTGTCGTAGTGCTGTTGAGCCAGCAGGGTGGTGGGGACCAGTACGGCCACCTGTTTGCCGGCGTGGGCCGCGATAAAGGCGGCACGCATGGCCACCTCGGTCTTGCCGAAGCCGACGTCGCCACAGACCAGCCGGTCCATGGGCTGGTTTCGGGTCATGTCCTGAATCACTGCGTTGATGGCGATCTGCTGGTCGGGCGTTTCTTCGAACGGGAATTCCGAGGCGAACCGGCGGTAGTCCTCACCTACGGGCGGAAAGGCAAAGCCGGATTTGGCTTCACGTTCGGCGTAGATGTTCAACAGTTCGGCGGCGGTGTCGCGTATTTTTTCCGCCGCCTTGCGCCGGGCATTGGTCCAGCGTTCGGTGCCGAGCTTGTGCAGCGGCGCGTGGCTGTCTTCGCCGCCGGAGTAGCGGCTGATCAGGTGCAGATTGGTGACGGGTACGTACAGCTTGGACTCGTTGGCGTACTCCAGTTTCAGGAATTCATTGGCCTGGCCGTCCACTTCAAGCGTTTCCAGCCCGCGATAGCGACCAACGCCGTGGTCAAAATGCACCACGGGCTGGTCAGGCTTGAGTTCGGCCAGGTTGCGAATGGCCAGTTCGGCACTGTTGAATTCCTCACGCGCCCGGTGCTGAGCCACGGATACCGACTGTTCACCGAACAGCTGGGTTTCACTGATCAGGCTGAGGTTGGCTTCCGGCCATTCCACGCCGTTACTCAGCGGCGCGACGGTAATGGCCAGTGCCTGATCGCCGTGAATGAAATCATCCACCTGATCCAGCACCTCGGGGTGAATACGGGCGTCCTTGAGCAAGTCGAGCAGACTTTCCCGCCGCCCCCGGGTATCGGCACAAAACAGGACTCGGCGCTGGGTGCTCGCCAGCAAATCGGATACCGCCTGCAGGGACTTGTTGGCCCGATGGTCGATGGGGTAGGGCCGGGGCGCCGTGAAGGTGGCGTTGGCACTGCCGTTGCCCGAGGCGGTGTCTGCCGCCAGCTGAATTCTGGCAAAGCCCTTGAGCCGCTGCATGATGTCATCCACACGCAGGTAAATACGGTTTGGCGGCAGCAGGGGGCGTGTACGGTCGTGGCGCCGGTTTTCGTAGCGCTCTTCGACGTCGCGCAGGAAGTGCTCGGCTTCGGCCTGCAAGTCGCCCGATGAAACAATCAGGGTGTCGTCGGGCAGGTAGTCAAAGAAGGTGCTCAGTTCGTCAAAAAAGAGGTCGAGATAGTATTCGATGCCCGCCGGAGCCAGGCCACTGGAAATGTCCTGATACAGCGGGCAATGTCTCGGATCTACATCGAATTCGGCGCGAAAGGCCTCACGAAATCGGGCGATACCCGCGTCGGTGAGAGGAAATTCCCGGCCGGGTAGCAGTTCGAAGCGGTCTACCGGTTTGCGGGTGCGCTGGGTCTCGGGATCAAACAGGCGAATGGATTCGATTTCATCATCGAACAACTCCAGGCGCAGCGGTGCATCTGCCCCCATGGGAAACACATCAATGAGGCCGCCACGCAGGGTATATTCGCCGTGTTCCGTCACCGTGCTGGCGTGCTGGTAACCGGCATGACTCAGGCGATCCCGGAAGGCTTCGGGCTCCAGACGGTCGCCCACGGCCAGCTTGACCGTCCAGCGGGTCACATAGTCCTGGGGTACAAAGCGGTGCATCAGGGTGCTGAGGGTGGCAAACACCGGCGTGCGCGCTGACTTGCCTTTATGGCTCAGTTCATAAAGGGCGCTGATACGGTCGGATATGATGTCCTGATGCGGTGAAAAATTGTCGTAGGGCAGTATTTCCCAGTCTGGCAGCCAGCGCAGCGGGCGGTTGCGCTGGATGAATACGGCGCATTCCTGTTGCAGGCGCTCCAGCTCACTGGCGTGGTCGCCAATGACCACCACCTGGCCCGGGTGTTGTTCGATGATATGGGCCAGTGCCCAGGCATCGGCACTGGCGGGCAGGTTGCCCCAGCGGCGCCGGTCACCGGCTTGGGTGGGGAGGGTGTCCGGCAGCATCGAATGTGTGTTGGTGCTCTGGTAGTCTGGTGCTGCCGTGGCGGCGGACTCGTTACCCACTGAAAACCCTCATTGGTTGGCGATTGGATGCAAAACAGGGTCGCTATTGTACCAAGCGCGCCGAACAGAACCAGTCTGCATTTTCGGTAACTTCATTTATCCGGAAATTATGCACAAGAGGGCCCAAAGGCGTTGGCAATATAAGGTTATGGCGATTATACTAACGTCCGATTTCAGGGGGTATTTGCGAGCTGTTCTTAAGAGCCTCTGACCTGGTCATGATTCAGACTCGGAACTCGGTCGCTGGCGTCCACGTGTCAGGACATCCGAGCATTTTGGCGAGAGTGGTCAGTCTACAAGGAAACGCCTGCATCTGGCTGAAACAAGCCGTCATACCCGTTATTAACAGACTACAGTGCGGTGCACAGGCAAGACTCTCACCAGTCGGCGTACCTGTGCGCCGTGCGCTTACGATTTAAAATCAAAACGGGCAATACACTATGATCACAATCAAGAAAGGTTTGGACCTTCCGATTACTGGTGAGCCCACACAGACCCTGGCAGAGGGTAACCCGGTGAAAACCGTGGCGCTGGTCGGCTATGATTATCATGGCATGAAGCCCACTATGCTGGTGAAGGAGGGCGACCGTGTAAAGCTGGGTCAGCCTGTTTTCACCGACAAGAAGACCGAAGGGGTTACCTACACTGCGCCCGGGACCGGTGTGGTCAAGGAAATCAATCGCGGCAAGCGTCGTGTCTTCCAGTCGCTGGTGATTGAACTGGACGGTGACGAGGAAGAGACCTTCGAACAGTACTCTGCCGACAAGCTGTCCGGGCTGAGCCGTGAGCAGGTCGTCGACAACCTGGTCAAAAGCGGTGTCTGGCAGGTGTTGCGCACGCGGCCTTTCAATCGCGTACCGGCCCCGGATTCCAAGCCGGTGGCACTGTTCGTGAACACCATGGACACCAATCCGCTGTCTGCCGACGCGTCGGTCATCCTGGCTGAAGAGGGCGAAGCCTTCAAGCACGGCCTCACCGTATTGAGCAAGCTCACCGAAGGCAAGACCTATGTCACCAAGGCGCCTGACGCCGACATTCCGGTGACCGACAACGTACAGGTCGAAGATTTTTCCGGCCCGCATCCGGCGGGCAACGTAGGTACGCATATTCACTTCCTCGAACCCGTGGGCATGGACAAGACTGTCTGGACGGTGAACTACCAGGACGTGATTGCCGTGGGCAAGCTGTTCACTACCGGCCGCATCAGCGTCGATCGGGTGGTGGCACTGGGTGGCCCCATGACCAAGGAGCCGCGTCTGGTGCGTACTCGCCAGGGCGCCAATCTGGTTGAGTTGACCCAGGGCGAACTGACCGCTGATGTGGAAGACGTGCGTCTGATTTCCGGTTCAGTCTGGGGCGGCCGCGCACCCATCGACGAAGTGGCCTACCTGGGCCGCTACCACCTCCAGGTGAGTTGCCTGAGAGAGGGCACGGACCGGCCCATGCTGCACTACCTGCGGGCCGGCGTTGATCGGTTCTCGGTATTGAACATTTTTGTATCCAAGCTGTTCGGCGGCAAGCGGTTCGATTTTGACACCTCGACAGAAGGCTCCGAGCGGGCCATGTTGCCGTTGGGTCAGTACGAAAAAGTGATGCCGTTGGACATCCTGCCCACGCAATTGTTGCGGGCCATCGCCAGTGGTGATCTGGAGCAGGCGGAGGAACTGGGTGCGCTGGAACTGGACGAAGAGGACGTGGCACTGCTGTCCTTCGTCTGCGCGGGGAAGTACGAGTACGGCCCCCTCCTTCGGGACGCACTGACCACCATTGAGAAAGAGGGCTAGGATTATGGGTATTCGTAAAATTCTGGATGATCTGGAGCCGCAATTTACCGAAGGTGGCAAACACGAGAAGATGTATCCCCTCTACGAGGCGATTGACACCTTCTTTTATCGTCCCGGTAGCGTCACCAAGACCACATCCCACGTGCGCGACGGCATGGACCTGAAGCGCATCATGATCACGGTCTGGGTCTGTACTTTCCCGGCCATGTTCTTCGGCATGTGGAATATCGGTTACCAGGCCAATACCGCCATCGCTGGTGGTCTGGAACTCACCGAGAACTGGCGCCACTTCTTTATCGGCATGTTTGCCGGTCACGATCCCAGCAGTATCTGGGACAATTTCTGGTATGGCTTCTGGCACTTTGTGCCCGTGTACGCGGTGACCTTCGCCGTGGGCGGCTTCTGGGAAGTGACCTTTGCCACCATCCGCAAACACGAAGTCAATGAGGGCTTCTTTGTTACCTCTGTTCTGTTTGCCCTGATCTGTCCCCCCACCATCCCGCTTTGGCAGGTGGCCCTGGGTATCACCTTCGGCGTGGTCGTGGGCAAGGAGATCTTTGGCGGCACCGGCAAGAACTTCCTGAACCCGGCACTCACCGGGCGGGCGTTCCTGTACTTTGCCTATCCGGCCTCCATGTCCGGTGATCAGGTCTGGACAGCGGTGGATGGTTTCTCCGGTGCCACGGCGCTGAGCCTGGCGCAGGACGGCGGTGTAGCCGAAATGGTCAACAACGGCATCAACTGGACAACAGCCTTCTTCGGCACCATCCAGGGTTCCATGGGTGAAACCTCTACCTTGCTCGTGCTGGCCGGCGGTCTGGTGCTCCTGATAATGGGCATTGCCAACTGGCGAATTGTCGCCGGTGTCATGGTGGGTATGATTCTCACCTCGGCCTTGCTGAACATGGTGGGCTCGGAGACCAATCCGCTGATGGAAGTGCCCTGGTACTGGCACCTTGTCATGGGTGGGTTTGCCTTTGGCATGATGTTCATGGCAACCGATCCCATATCAGCGTCCATGACCAACCTGGGCAAATGGTGGTTCGGTGGTCTGGTCGGTGTAATGACGGTATTGATCCGTGTGGTCAACCCGGCATTCCCCGAAGGCATCATGCTGGCCATCCTGTTTGCTAACATTTTCGCCCCGTTGATTGATTTCTACGTAGTCAAGGGGAACATCAAGCGGAGGGCTGCTCGTGTCCAAGCGTGATAAAAATTCAATTCAGAATATCCTGATCGTTGCGTTTTCGGTCTGTCTGGTGTGCGCCATTGTGGTTTCGGCAGCGGCCGTGACCCTGCGCCCCATGCAGCAGGAAAACGCCGAGCTGGATCGTAAATCCAATATCCTGCAGGCAGCGGGTATCTTTCAGGCTGGCATGTCCGTGGACGAGCAGTTTGAAGACATCGAGACCCGTGTGGTAGAACTGGCGACCGGTGAATTCGTGGATTCTCCGGACCCGGACACCTACGACCAGCGTCGTGCCCAGCGCAACCCGGAAATGTCCGATGCGCTGCCCAACCGGGAAGACCCGGCGGGCCTGAACCGTCTCGAGCATTACTCACTGGTGTACATCGTGCGTGATGACAATGACGACATCGACATCCTGATCCTGCCGGTACGTGGCTACGGCCTGTGGTCCACCATGCGCGGCTTCCTGGCGCTGGAAAACGATCTGAACACAGTCGCTGGTCTGGGTTTCTATGAGCATGAAGAAACGCCAGGCCTGGGCGGCGAGATCGACAATCCGAACTGGATCAACCAGTGGCCGGGCAAGAAAATCTACAACGACGACGGCGACTTGGCCCTGACGGTAACGCGCGGTGGCGGTGTGGAAGAAGAGCACCACATTGACGGGATCTCGGGTGCCACACTGACCAGCCGCGGTGTCGACAACATGATCGGTTTCTGGATGGGCGAGCGGGCCTTCAAACCTTTCCTGGATAATCTGAGAGCGGAGGAGTTATAACCGTGGCCTCACAAAGCAAAAAGGTTCTGTTGGATCCGCTGTTCAATGACAACCCCATCGGGTTGCAGATTCTGGGGATTTGTTCGGCACTGGCGGTGACCACCAGCATGACCGTGGCACTGACCATGTGTCTGGCGGTGATCGTGGTACTGAGTTTGTCGAACTTCTTTATCGCCACTATTCGTAACCACATCCCGAGCAACATCCGGATCATCGTCCAGATGACCATCATTGCCTCGCTGGTAATCGTGGTGGATCAGGTGCTGAGGGCCTTTGCCTATGACATCTCTCAGCAATTGTCGGTCTTCGTGGGCCTGATCATCACCAACTGTATCGTCATGGGACGTGCGGAAGCCTTTGCCATGCAGAACCCGCCGGGCATTGCCCTGCTGGACGGCATCGGTAACGCACTGGGCTACTCCGTGGTGCTGATGATCGTGGCGTTTTTCCGCGAACTCTTTGGCGCCGGCTCACTGTTCGGTTTTCAGATCCTCGCGCCAGTGGCCGAGGGTGGCTGGTACGAGCCGAACGGTCTCTTCCTGCTGCCGCCCAGCGCATTCTTTATCATCGGCTTCATGATCTGGGCGCTGCGCGTCTGGAAGCCCGAGCAGATTGAAGAGGACGAATACGAGATTCGGCCGAACGTGAACAAGGAGGCCTTCTGATGTTCGAGGAACTGCTTAGCTTATTTATCACAGCCATATTCGTGGAGAATATGGCACTGGCCTTCTTCCTGGGCATGTGTACCTTCCTGGCGATTTCCAAGAAAGTGGAAGCCGCCGTGGGGCTCGGGATTGCGGTAGTGGTGGTGCTGGGTGTCACCGTACCGGTAAACAATCTGATTTATACCTATGTGTTGCAGGAAGGCGCGCTGACCTGGGTCAGTGACGATCTGGCGGCCGTTGACCTGAGCTTTCTGGGTTTCCTGAGCTACATCGGCGTCATCGCCGCCCTGGTTCAGATCATCGAGATGTTCCTGGACAAGTTCGTGCCCAAGCTCTACAACGCGCTGGGTGTGTTCCTGCCGCTGATCACGGTTAACTGTGCCATTCTGGGTGCGTCCTTGTTTATGGTGGAGCGTGATTATAACTTCTCTGAGTCAGTGGTTTACGGACTGGGTGCAGGTGCGGGTTGGGCATTGGCCATTGCGGCCCTGGCCGGTATCCGCGAGAAGCTCAAGTACAGTGACATCCCGCCTGGGTTGCGTGGTCTGGGGATTACCTTTATCGCCACCGGCCTGATGTCCCTTGGCTTCATGTCCTTTTCAGGCATTCAGCTTTAATCCGGGAGTACACACATGTTTTTGGAAATTACACTCGGGGTTGTCCTTTTTATCGTCATCGTACTGGTACTGGTGGCGATCATTCTGGCGGCCCGGTCCAAGCTGGTGAACACCGGCGAGGTCAAGATCGAAATCAACGATGAGCCCGACAAGGCCATCTACACTGAAGCGGGCAGCAAACTGCTGGGAACGCTGGCCAACAATGGCATCTACCTTAGCTCGGCCTGTGGCGGCGGTGGTTCCTGTGCACAGTGTGTCTGCCAGGTATTCGAGGGCGGCGGCGAGCCTCTGCCCACGGAAACATCGGCCTTCACCAAGGGCCAGTTGAAGGAAGGCTGGCGCCTGTCGTGTCAGGTGCCGGTGAAGCAGGACATGAAGATCGGCGTGCCGGCCGAATTCTTTGGTGTCGAGCGCTGGGAGTGTGATGTAACCTCCAACCCCAACGTTGCCACCTTCATCAAGGAGCTGAACCTGAAGCTGCCCGAGGGTGAAAATGTGGACTTCCGCGCTGGTGGTTACGTGCAGCTGGAAGCGCCGCCGCACCACGTGAAGTTCAAGGACTTTGACGTTGACAAGGAATTCCACGGCGACTGGGACAAGTTCAATGTCTGGCAGTACGAGTCCAAGGTCGATGAAACCATCACCCGGGCCTATTCCATGGCAAACTACCCGGAAGAGGAAGGCATCCTGAAGTTCAATATCCGGATCGCCACACCGCCTCCGGGCACCGACCATCCGCCGGGCCAGATGTCGTCCTTTGTTTTCAGCCTCAAGGAAGGTGACAAGATGACCGTGTTCGGGCCCTTTGGCGAGTTCTATGCCAAGGACACCGATGCCGAGATGATCTTTATCGGTGGTGGCGCCGGCATGGCACCCATGCGCTCGCATATTTTTGACCAGCTCAACCGGATCAAGACAGATCGCAAGATCACCTTCTGGTACGGGGCCCGGTCCTATCGTGAAGCCTTCTATGTCGAAGAGTTCGACAAGCTGGAAGAAGAGCACGAGAACTTCGAGTGGCACCTGGCACTGAGTGACCCACTGGAAGAAGATAGCTGGACGGGCAAGACAGGCTTCATTCATAACGTGTTGTACGACAGCTACCTCAAGGACCACGAAGCGCCCGAGGATGTGGAGTACTACATGTGTGGCCCGCCCATGATGAACGCATCCGCCATCAAGATGCTTAAGGATCTGGGTGTCGAGGACGAGAACATCATGCTTGATGATTTCGGTGGCTGACCGTATGACGAAGCTTGAAAAAAAGCTGACAGTCTTGAAGGGGTGCCTGCTGGCACTCCTTTTTGTTTCTGCATGCACATCAGGTACGCCGGACGAGCCCCTTCGTTTCAGCGGCCCCACCATGGGCACCAACTACAACATCACGGTCTATGCCCCCGAGCGGGAACAACTGGTGCTGGAGACAGGCATTCAGCGTACACTGAACCGTGTGGTGAACAGCATGTCGGTGTACGAGCCGCGCTCTGACATCAGTCGGTTCAACGAAGGTGAGCCGGACCAATGGATCGAGGTGAGTGACGAAGTGGCCCATGTGGTGGCCGCCGGGCTGGATGTAGCCGCGCTCACAGACGGTGCTTTTGAACCGACTATTCTACCCCTGGTGAATATCTGGGGCTTCGGTCCCCAGGGCCGGGCGGAAGAAATCCCCGCGGATGAGGCCATTGAAGAGGCCATGGCACGCGTCGGCTGGGAAGCCGTTGAAGTACGCCAGGACCCACCGACACTGCGCAAGAGCGCAGACCGTGAACTGGATCTGGCGGCGATTGCCAAAGGCTATGGCGCTGATGCAGTGGCTGAATATCTGCTGGATCAAGGTCACTCCCAATTTCTGATAGAATTGGGGGGTGACATGAACATACGGGGAGGTAAGCCGGACGGCACCTCCTGGCGTATTGCCATCGAAAAGCCGGATGAAACCCAACGGGGTATTTATCGTATACTGGAGGTGGATGACGCGGCCATAGTGACCAGTGGCGATTACCGCAGCTATTTCGAACGGGATGGCGTCCGGTATTCCCACACCATTGATCCGCGTACCGGTCGTCCGGTGGATCACAGGCTGGCATCGGTGTCGGTGATTGCCGAGAATTCCATGTTGGCCGATGCCTGGGCCACTGCGTTGACCGCAATGGGCCCGGAAGAAGCCAAAGAGGTGGCCGAGCGGGAGGACCTGTCGGTTCTGCTGATTGAACGCAACGACGATGGCTTTGTCGAAACAGCCACCGGCGAATTTATCCGCCTGCTGGCGGAGGAGGATGAAAGATCATGATGACGGTATTCTTGTTGGTACTGGTGTTGATGCTGCTCGGCGTGGGCGGTATGGCCATTGGCGTCATGTTTGGCCGCAAGCCCATCTCCGGCAGTTGCGGCGGTGTCGGCGCTACTGGTGTGTCGGGTGGTACCTGCGAACTGTGCGGTGGCAACCCCAACGCCTGTGAGTCGGAAGAAGACGCCCCTCGTGCTTCACGGTCCAAGCGGGCCGGAAAAGATGCGTTCTACGACGCCAGCCGCTAAGATCACATCGCCCTGAAATCGCAGCTGATCAATCGTACAGCTGCGATTTCACGTCTGCTACCCCGCCTGACGCATAGGCGTCCATCTGCTCTTTGGCCGATTGCACGACACGTTCGTTATTGCGTGCCGAAGTGGCGCGCATCTCTTCCTGAAGCGCCTTGATACGCTGACGCAGTTTCTGAATTTTTGCATCGTTCTCTGGTGTGTTGGGCAGCTCGGCCAGTGTCTCTGCCTGCCGGCGCCAGGCGATGGTGGTTTCCCGCAGACGCCCGGCCTTGTAGGCTCGTGCCGCCGCGGCCTGGTAGTAATCTGCGGCAGACACCGTCATGATGCGGTTGATTTCCTGGCGGGCACTCATCACGGTTGTGCCCATGATCAGTTCACGGTCGTGCAGGTTCTTGAGCAGCAGGTGAAACGATTGCAGTGAGCTGCGCATGGCATTGATCTGATCACCGGACAGCTCCGGTGTCCGGATGACACGCTGCTTTGTTCCGCCAGCGCTTCTATTTCCACCAGATCTTCGGTCATGTAGCGAGGACGTCCCCGGCTGATGCTGATCATGCGGTTCAGCACGGCCACGCCGGATACAGACAGGGCGGATCGCAGCTCGTCGGTAAGGTAGCGTTCGGGCAGCGTCAGGGCCAGAGCCCGGACCCGACGAAAATCTTTCTGCAGTGCCGCCAGTTCTTCATTGTTCCTGGCTTTCTGGCGACGCTTGGACGCACTGAAGGTGCCGACAGCCAGTACAATTGCGACCACCAGAACCACTGCCAACCAGATGATAACCTGAAAAGAGATCATTTCTTACTACCTGCACTACTGAACCAGCGCTATTGAATAAGTCGCGTGGCGCCGTTGTATTACCTGCCCTGGTGTTGTTTCTGGACGCTGACCATCCTGTGCCTACGATTCCCGGCCGCATTATACACGGAAAACTGTCCGATTGCCCGACCGTGTTGGTGTCTTCGCATCAGCGGCTGCCGGTTCGTTTGTTTTACCCACAGGGATACTAAAATCCGGCGCATGCTGTGATAAACTGGCTGCCCTTTGGATTCTGGCAGGGTAGCAAGCGAATCAATGTTTTTTGATCAGCACCAACAGTTCTTCCGCCCGCTGGTGAGCAAGTATCGCGCCCAGGTGGTGGAGTGTCTTACCGCCCTGTACGAGCGGTTGTATGGCGTGGAAGCCGACTATGGCCAGGCCGTGGAGCGCAGTCAGGTCATCGAGACCTTTCAGGAAGCATTGGTGCGAGCGCCTTTGATGCAGGAAGAGACAGCGCCGGAAGACGCCTCCGATCAGGGTCGATTCCGCGATACCCGGGAACAGGCCGGCTGGCTGCTGAACCAGTTGCTGGACGCCGGCTGGATGGACCGCCAGGTGGACGACGCCACCCTGGAAATCACCCTGAGTTTTACCCGCACCGGACGGCGCTTTGCCGAAGCCTTCGTAGACGACCGCCGCCGCGCCTATTCCTCACATCGCTCCCGGCACCGCAACACGCGCAATGTGCGCAACGCCCTGCAGAGCTTTCAGGCCCATGGCGAAGTCTATGATTTGCTGGACGCCTGGGATTATTCCGAGCGCGTTCTGGGCGATTTCACTGATGTCATTGAGGAACTGAACGAGCGTCGTCGGGCCCTGGTCAAGGAAATGCAGGGGGCCTTTGATGTGGACCGGGCCAGCGCCGAGTTCTTCGAATTCATGGAACAGCGCTTTCAGCCCGATATCGCCATCCGGCTGTCCGCTGACAGTGTGGAAAAATACCGCGAGCAGATCAGTCAGGTGATTCGCCGCATTCGCCGCCAGCCCAAGGCCTTCAAGGCCGATGCGGAGCAACGCCTGCGCGAACTGCTGCCCGATCAGGTGCAGCCTGGCCAGTCTCTGCTCTGGCAGTTTCTGGACGGCATCGAACAACGGGTGAAAAACGCCGCCGATGTGATGTTGCCGGCATTGCGTCGCTCCCTGCAGCACTTCACCAAGCGCGCCGACATCATCATCCGGCAGATGAATTACCTGTCCAGCCGCAAGCACGCCGATGTGGCAGCCGTGGCGCGACGTCTGGCGCAGTTGCCGGCAGACGAACAGAGTGCTCGGTTGAGTCGAGCGTCCGAGGCCATGGCGGGGCTCAGCCTGGCGCTGCCGGACCCGGACCAATTGCGCCTGCACGAACGCCGTGCCGCCCAGGTCACCGACTACCGGCTGGACGCCGGTGCCCAGGACGATGAAGACGCCATGCGTGCGGTGTACATCAGTCAGGCCGAAGCCCAGGCGTTCTATATCAGCCAGCAGAAAATACAGCAGTTCATTCAGCAGCGGCTGGCCCATCACGACAGCCTGTCATCGGCGGACATGCCCATTGAGAACGCCGAAGACTTCATGGCCGTGGCCCATGTGATCAGCGCCGGTCTGCTGGATGACTGGACTATTGAACCCACTGGCCGTCAGGTCAGTGACGACTATTTCAGCGCCCGCGACGAATTCGTACTGACTCGTCAGCCGTCCGTGAACGCGGCGCCCACCCCAACACCCGGAGACTGATGCCCATGCTGCATGCCCTTGAACAGCAATTGGCCGACAAGGATCTGACTCTGCAGGCGTTTTCCGAACTCTGCCTGCGCCTGCTGGACTACAGCGTGCTCAGCCGCGATGAAAGCCAGGTGGAACAGCAACTGTACGACCGCTTTGTGCGCTGTGAAGACGCCGTGGTGGACTATCTGTCTGTGTTGGGCATCCGTCTGTTTCATGATCACCAGTTCCAGTTTGTGCGCGTCTATCCGCCGGGCGCCGAGGTGCCCGGACAGGACAGCCAGCCGGACATCGCCGCCGGCTCACCGTTACGCCAACGGCTCAGCCAGCAGGAAATTGCCGTCATTCTGGTATTGCGCACCCTGTACGATCAGGGTGTGCGGGAAGCCCGGGTCGACGAGCAGGGGGCGGTGAGCACCACAGTGGAAGACATTGCCATCTCCCTGCGCAACCTGCTGGGCCGCAACCTGCCGGAAAACCTTACTGAACGTCGGGCCCTCTGGCGGCGCCTGCGCCAGTGGCGCCTTATCCGCATGGGCGAAGGCCAGGACGACGCCCAGAGCGAGGGAACCACCGAACGCATCATACAGATACGTCCCACCCTGGTGAGCCTGGTGAGTGACCACGTACTGCAACAATTGGAGCAACCCGCCGCCGACACTGGCGCGGAAGCAGACATCGACATTGATACTGACGCTGCGGGCGCAGACGACGAGCAGGAGACCGAACACAGCGATGTTTCTTAAAAAGTTCATCTTCATCAACTGGGGCAATATCCCGGCGCAGGAATTCGACTTCGGCCCCATCAACCTGTTCAGCGGCGGCAACGGGTCGGGCAAGACCACTGCCGCCGACGCCATTCAGACCATCATGACGGCGGCCCATGACACCCTGTTCCAGTTCAATCCGGGGCAGGAAGAGGCCACTCAGCGGGGGCGCGGCAAACAGGTGCGTACCCTGGCGTCCTACGTGCTGGGTTGTGACGACGGCAGCTACGCCCGGCCGGAGCCCTCGGTGGGTTATCTGGCGGCCGTGTTTCACCCCACGGAAGGCGAGGGCGGTGAGCCCTTCACTGCCGTGATTGCCGCCTCGGCCCGCCTGGATAAAAACGGCCAGCAGCAGACGGCCCGCCTGCACGACCAGCACTACTACATCGTGCCGGGCCACGGCCTGAACCTGAGCGATTTTGTTCAGGAGATTCGGGGCGAACGGGAAGTGTTGCCGCTCAAGGGCCTGAGCAAGTCCCTGCAAAAGCGCCTGGGCCACAATGTCGCCGAGAAATACGACACCAAGAAGCAGTACCTGCGGCGTCTTTATGCCGCCCTCAAGGGCCGTGACGACGCGGTGTCCGAGCGCGAAGCCCTGAACGCCGCCCGTGCGTTCTCCCGGTTCATGGCCTACAAGCCGGTGCGCAGCATCAACGACTTTGTCGCCAGCGAGATTCTCGAACCCAAGGACCTGGGCGAGGCCATCCGCACCGTCTCGGACCTGATGAAGACCATCTATGCCATGGAAGGCGAAGCCAACCGCCTGAATGACAACATCCGCCGCCTGCAGCAGGGCCAGCGCCATGCCGACGGGTATGTGCAGCAATGGATCGAACGCCACGTGCTGGCCTACACCCTGGCCCAGGCGCGGTATCAGAAAGACCAGCAGGCTTACATCACGGCCAAGCAGTCGCAGACCGATCTGCGCGATCAACTGGACGAACGAACCAAAAGCCGGACCCTGGCCGAAGATCAGCGCCAACAGGTGCGCCAACAGCAGGTCACCCTGGAAGCCCGCCGCATGGGCATTGGCGAACTCAAGGACAAGGCGGAACTGGAAAGCCGCCAGCAGCAGGCCAGCAAGGCGCTGCAGACCCAGACCCAGACCCTGTTGCAGACCGACCAGGTGCGGGTCCGTGTCACCGATGCGCTGGCGACCATTGAGCAGCGCTGGCACGACAGCCTGCCCACGCTGCTGGAAGAACACCCCAAAGGCCAGTTGGACGGGCCGATGGCTGAATTGCCCGCCGCCCGTGACGCCCTGAGCCAGTTGGGCGACGAGCTGGGCCGCCTGCTGAACCGGGACTGGGTGGACACCGAGGCCATGGAAAACAGCGTCCAGCAGACCCTGAGTCTGGAAAGCACGGTGAATCAGTGGGTCAACCACTGGCACGACCGGGGGCGCTATGTGCCCGATCTCAGCCTGTGCGACTGGCTGGCCCGGGTACTGGATCGCCGCCAGCAGAAACAGCAGCAACTGAATCGCGACATGCAACAGCAGACTCGCGAAGTGCAGGCCCTGCGCCAGTCCCAGGTGAGTTATCCCGCCTTTGTGCGCAATGCTCTGGACGCCATTGCCGCCGCCTACCCGGATGCCGACCCCCAGGTGCTCTGCGAACACGTCACCGTGTCGGACCCCCGGTGGCAGAACGTGGTGGAAGCCTATATGGGCATGGCCCGTTTCGGCATCATAGTGGCACCGGAATTCGAGGCCGATGCCGCCAAGCTGGTCAGACGCCTGCCGGGCGGTGACAGCCGGGCCCGGGTCATTCAGGGTGAGAAGGCGCGTCAGGACGCTGAACGGCTCAGCGCCAAGGACGCCTCCATTCTCGGCGTATTGCGCTTTACCCATGCCACGGCAGAAGCCTATGTCACCGCCAGTTTTGCCAGTGTGGAACGGATCGACAGCGTGGAAGACCTGCGGCGCACGCGCCGGGGTGTGTGTCTCGACGGAGTGGGCAGCGGAGGGTACGCCCTGTACCGCTGTGAGCTCAGTGAGTCCGACCTGGTGTTTGGTCAGGGTGCCCGTGAGCGCGCGGCGGCCAGCCGGGAGGCCGACCTGCAGGATCAGCGTCAAACACTCATCGCCCTGGACCAACAGGTCGATGCCCTGAGCGCTCTGCACCAGGCCGTGGACAGCCTGCAGACGCTCACCGTCACCGATCCCTATCAGGCCCTGCTCAACGCCCAGCGTGAACTGCAGGATGCCGAGCGGGCCCTGGCGGATCTCGACATCGAACAGTACCGGTCACTGGACGAAGAATACGAACGGCTGAAAGACCGGGCCGGAGAACTGGACGACCAGATCCGGCAACTGGATGCCGAACTGGGCCGTATCGAAGAGCAACTGGCTCAGTGTGATCGCCTGTGCAGTCGTCTCAGTGACGCCCAGGAAAACACCCAGCAGGCGGTGGAGATGCATGAAAACCGGCTGGAAGACCTGACGTACATCTGGCCCGAATTCAATCTGGACGAACGCCTCCAGGCCGCAGACGAAGACGCCGCTACCGCGGACCCGGACGCTCTGGAACAACGCCACGGCAACCTGCTCAATGAACTGAACAGCCAGGCCCATGATCTGGAAAAAGCCGTGGTAGAGCACAACCAGCATTGCCAGCCCGGCGATGCCATGGTGTTTGCGGCCGATTTTGGCGACGCCCACAGCCTGGATTTCTTCAGCCAGATTGCCGGACTCAGCCACGAGATCCAGCGCATTCACAACCGCCTGAAAAACAACGTGCTGGTGGAAAAGCTGGAGCAGTTGGGCAGCCTGCGTGACAGCTTCAATGACACCTTTGTCACCAACCTGTGCCACGCCATCTACCACGCCATCAACGACGGCAAACGGGTACTGGAAGAACTGAACCAGGAACTGGGTCACCACCGGTTCGGCGCCGACAAGGAGCGCTACTGGTTCGACTGGTCCTGGGTGCCGGAGTATCAGGAATACTGGCAGTTCTTCGAAGAAGTGACCAAATCACCGGGGTTGGGCGAAAAACAGACCCTGTTTACCCTGGAGCTGAGCAAGAAGTCGGCCCAGGTGCGCGACCGCATCATGTCCATGCTGCTGGACGACGACGAACAGAAGGCCATGCGCGAGCTGGAGCGGATTTCGGATTACCGCAACTACCGCAACTACGAAATCTACAAGCAGCCGGAAGGCAAGGAACCCATTGCCCTGAGCCAGTACGGTACTGGCTCTGGCGGGCAGCTGGAAACCCCGGCCTACATCATCCGCTCGGCGGCCATCACCAGCGCTTTCCACTTCAACGAAGGGGATACCCACCTGCGCATGGTGCTGGTGGACGAAGCCTTCTCCAAGATGGATGAAGCCCGTTCGCGGGAGGTGATTCAGTACCTCACCGAGAGTCTCGGACTCCAGTTATTGTTCATCATGCCGACCAGTAAGTCAGGGCCGTTCATGGATCTGATCAGCAATCAGTTCGTATTCTCCAAGGTGCCGCTGGCTGCCGGTCAACGGATTGGCGAATTGCAATCGCGTGTGTTGGTGGACCGCCAGACCTGCAATCAGGAGCAGATTCAGGCGCTCTGGGCGAATCATCGACGGATTATTCGCCACCAGGCCGAGCTGGATTTCATGGACGCTTTCGCGTAACAGCGTTCAGAAATGAGGACTGCATCATAAAATGGGCCATATTTGCACCGAAAGCGTGCCTTTACAGTGCCAGACGGTTGAATACCGCTTTTTTTAGCAGTAATAATGCACAGGTTTTGCGTGCAGAGCACGCAGTGACAACGCTTCATCAACCTTAATCTATACAGAGTAGTCAGTTCATGGGAGTACATTTGCGCCGCCTGCATAAGGGCTGGATCCGATTACCGCACCTGCACAGGCACGGTCTGATGGTGTTGGCAGTCGTCGTGGTGGCGCTGTTGAGCTGGCCCACCGAGCAGAGCGGACTGGAAGCCTCGGTGTATCTGCCGCCTGAACTGTCTCACATGGACACCTTCAACGGTTCCTTCTCCTCCTTTTCCGGTACCGATCGCGCCTTGCGTGATCACCTGCAGGGCGATGACCTGCCGGACGCGGTCGATTCGGGATACATCCAGGTGTACCACATCCAGTCAGGCGACAGCCTGAGCGAGATTTTCGACCGCACCGGCATGGGCCAGACGGCGATGTACCAGATCCTCGAGGCGGATCAGTCCCTGCTGGCGCTGGACGTGCTCCGTGCCGGGCACCGCCTCACGTTCAAGACCAACCCGGACACCGGACGCCTTGATGAAATGGAACTCTACATCCATGACGGCAACCGGGTAAGTTATCGCCGGGTGGACGATGAAAATTTCGAGTATCAGGAAAACATCATCGAGGGTGACTGGCCGTCACGGGTGATCAGCAATGAAATCAATGGCAGCTTCTATGTGTCGGCGCGCAATGTGGGCCTGAGTGATCCGGAAATTGCCGAGATCACCCGCCTGATGGAAGACCAGGTGGACTTCTCCCGGGACATCCGCGCCGGTGATGTGTTCGAAGTGGTACGCAGCGAGCAGATGGTACGCGGGCGCTCCACCGGCCAGACCCGCATCGAGGCCATCCGCATTCATCGCAACAACCGCATGCACACCGCCTTCCTGTTCGAAGACGGCAACTACTATGATCAGAACGGCGACAGCCTGGTGCGTGCCTTTATGCGCTACCCCATGAGCAACCGCTATCGCATCAGCTCGCACTTCAATCCCTCGCGTCGTCACCCGGTGACCAGCCGTATTTCACCACACAATGGTACAGACTTCGCCATGCCGCCGGGCACGCCCGTGCTCAGCACCGGTGACGGCCGGGTAACCCGGGTCGAGAACCATCCCTTTGCTGGCAAGTACGTGGAAATCAGCCACGGCAGCCGCTACACCACCCGTTACCTGCATCTGGACCGGATTCTGGTACGCCACGGCCAGGAAATCGACCGCGGCCAGCGCATCGGTCTGTCCGGCGCGACCGGCCGGGTCACCGGGCCGCACCTGCACTTTGAACTGCACGTCAACGGCCGCCCGGTGAATGCCATGACCGCTGAAATCCCCATGGCCGAAGCCGTCCCGGATGACCGCCTGGAAGATTTCTTCGAGCAGGTGGATGAACTGCTGGCGGTCATTGAGAACGGCTCCTCCCGCCAGGTCGCGAGTCAGTAAGTACCCAATAAGTACAAAAAACCCCGATCACAGGGGTTTTTTTTATTTCATTTCCATTTTCCTGACAGTTGGCTATTAATAGTTCTAGGGTGTCTATAAAATACTGTAAATGCAGCATTTTTATGGGCGTCCGGCCGGGTAATAACAGGGCTCCAGACCCGCATGCCCGAATCAAGATCCCACTTAACACTTCACACAGTTACAGGGAGTAGATGTCATGCGCAAGCTCACACTCATTGCGGCCGGTATCCTGGCCACCTCCGGCGCCTCCGCCGGATCGTTCAATGTCAACAATCCACAACTCAATGCCATGGGCGGTGCCGGTGTAAGTTCCTCGTCGCGCGCCAACCCGGCACTGATCACCCCCGGACGGGC
>LFIK01000979.1_pt1 | contig 22147 bp, 18 predicted proteins | sample 643401 | NCBI WGS metagenome assembly LFIK01 (sample SAMN03777447, study PRJNA286221) | soda lake metagenome | biome: soda lake; feature: Kulunda steppe; material: water; isolation source: sample T5-Br brine of Lake Tanatar-5 | place: Russia: Kulunda steppe | collected 2010-07
TACAAAGACATGCTTGCAGTACTTGCACTCCACCATGTGCTGGTGTGCTTGTCTTTCAGCTCAACGACCCTGACATGATTCCACTCCTTCCCCTTCTCTCTAGGCATTTTGAATATTTATGTACATGTAAGGACGTATAGGGGTGGTTATAGGTAGCTGGGGGGGCAGTTGGGGACCCACAGGCCCTCCTCTAAACCCCCTAACCACTACCCTCAAAAATACCCCTAAATGCGGACGCATTGACGTTAAATACGCAAATTGTTCGTATCATACGCGCATTGGTCTGGGCAAATGGACGCATGACCCAACCCTGTTGTTATCATAGTGTCATGAAAATTTGCTGGCGAGAATGTGGGCATGAATGATATAAATATGGTAGGTCATGTAGCCAAAAACAGAGCTTGAGCACCTACCCAGGCCACCAAAGGCGTCCATCTCATCCCAAATTTTGGCATTAGCCTAGTTATACGATATTGTTACAGCTTGCATAAAAGACGAGCATGCTTGGACGTTTGGTTGGATAGCCCCTTCTGGAATTTTACCGCACCAAATGCGCATTGTCAATCCAAAACAGGCAAATGCTCCATCCCTGGTAGGTGATGTATCATTATTTGGTGAAATTGAATATTAGTTGTCGTGGAATCCATTTGGCTACAAGTTTCTGCAAGGCCTTTAGAACTGTCATTCAAAGCCTGACAGGGGTCATTTATGACGCCTCAGTCATGCCACGAATGTGTCAAGGACTGTTGATAAGGGCATCATTACAGATGCCCCCATTGGGCGCCCTGGGAGCTTTGCTACACAAATCCAAATCATGCATGGTGGAATAGGAGCATTAAGCAGCAGTCAAAGCGGCCAAGCCCCCTTCCCTACCTCCCAGGCCTAGGTTAGTCCCCAAAGAGAATGTGCTCAGCCAAGCAATGAGGAAGGGTAAGGGGCAGGGGGGCTGAGTAAAGAAAGTGTTGTTGGAGCCTAGAGATGTCACTTGTGAAAGAGACGCTGGCAAACATGGATGAATCATCTGCTAAAATTTAAGCAATCGGCGCCTTATAGATCTTATTGCAATGAGTGAAATGATTAAGGCAGCTCGCGGACAACACTCACGGAGAAAATGATAGAATTTTAGCACCTTGCATAAGGCAGGACTCAAACTACCATAAGTGGCATGGTATTACTGTTTTTTCATATCTACCAGCAGTCCTGCATTCTCAGCTTGCATTAATGATTTTTAATAAGCATCATATTGCTTATTCAAATGCAGGTGCCAGAAAGACTATGGAGCTGGGCTGAGCCACCTTTGATAATTCGCAGAGTTGTAAGTGTGTGCGTTAAGCCAAAACCAATTTTTTTTGCATTGATGATCACTTCTCATTGGCAAGAAGCACTGATTTTCAATTGCAGGTATCAACCTTCTCCACAAGTTTGAGGCATTTTGGTGAGCATAGCAAAACTCACACTAAACCCAAACTAATCAATTTCCAGGATTGCCTTATATATCACATGCTGGGCAAACGTTCCTGCTTTGTTTTCATAGGTAGAAAGAGGCGCGCTCTTTTTTGCGTTTATGCAGTGCTACATAGTCTTGTTGTATTGTTTTTGCAGGAAGTCACATTGCTATGGTGATGGAGATGGACGGGTTTTCAAATTATCATGAAACACCAAGAGGTGTGACAGTTTCATTTAAAGCCAAGCCCGCTGGTCGGAAGATGTACCATAAGAAGAGGAGAGCAGCCAATATCAGGGCAAGAGCAGCAGCAGGTGATTAAGTTTAAAGTGAAGTGTCTGCATGATCTTTTGATTAGATTGGGTTGGTCACTGGTCAGCTTCACCGTATTCACCCACATGTTTTGCCTCACACACAAATTGAAAAACTCAACATCTCTTAAATGCTTCTTAAATCCTTTCTGGTTCTATTGTTCAGACTTAAAGTTAAATCATGAGTCATGCATTTGGAGAACCAGCATTCAATGGGGCCTACTGTCATCACCTTGGACTGATGCTAGTGCATGTGCATTTTCCGTGGTAAGTAGCAGTATACTCTCTATTGCTCTTGGACAAGAAGACAGGTGATTGACGTTTAGGAGCTAAAGATGTGTGTATGTTCTTACAATACGCCTCGCTTGCAGGTTCTCGGCTCTATCCATTATGAAGAGCTTATTGTCATTTTACTTCTTGCTGCATTTACGTGCACAATTGCTTACATTGTGATAGCAGACCTTGTCGAGAAACTTTCATTGGCAGGTAAGTCGCATGCATGAAGTGGCAAGTAAAAATAACTTGGCTGTCTTACCATTTTGACTGTCAGATGCTCAATTTATCCAATGATCAGCTGTGCATTCATGCGAGCAGTTGGGGTGGATAGCATTTCTTACACTTATGAGATTCATGAATTGAACAAAACAGCTTGGAAGCATTTTTTGTTGCCAATTTGCACAATTCATACACAAGCAAACTTAAGAAAGCACCTGATTGTACAAGGTTGAGTTTGGTAGGGGAGTCAGTAAGCAGAAGAGCAAGTCATTGAATAGAACAAGCAACTCTAAGCACATCTAGCCCCATTGCTGACACAGTGAAACCTGAAGGCTTGAGGTTCAATAAGCTTCATATGCTTTAAATCATACCTCCAGCTGTTTATATAGGGCAAAGGGGTAGAAAGATGTGCCAAGTCTTGCGGGGATATGTGGGACCCTGCAAGCAGTGGACGCAATGTGAAAGATTCAGCAAAGATTACAAGGCTTTTGTCCCTTGAGGCTATGGAATTGCTCAAGCATTCAAACTCTCTTACAGATCCTCTCAAAATTGTTACATGCATGGCCACTCAATAGTGTTTAATTCTGGTATATCCGACCACCCAGGCGGCCTTGGCTAATACATTTTGGGTTTAGGTTCATATTCATCCAGACCTTCTCCTGTACGGGCACTTTTCTTGGAATCTAGAGAACCATTTTACTCAACATTGTGGCAAAATAGTATGTAAACAATGCTTGTTCGACTGACTTTTTATGGGGAACCATTCTGCAATGGTCCTTCCCACTGCACAAGTCAAGAAAGGGCAGCTTGGTTTCCAGCCATTGCAGATGCCGCATTTCCTAGCTTAGCCTTGTGATTGGAGTGATTGCTACGTTTGAGAGTGGTGATAAGGACAGCTCATGTTCTAAATGTAATACAAATTGATTTTCCCATTTCAGATGCAGAACGCTGCCAACAAAATATACTTTCTCATCATGGTCCGTCACTTGAGGCTGTGGCTGATTTTCAGGCAAGTGCTTTGAATTCCTATCAAGAGGCCTTGGGAAATATGTGCCGCTAGCCCTCAACTATGATGGAACATGCTTTCTTCTCATCTAATGTTTTGGAGTATCATTTCTGCAGGTTTTTATTCGGGGTGTCGGATCCTCTCAGCTATTTTGGATCAACAGCTCAACACTGGTTGCAGACTTCAAGAAAGCAGTCTTCCAAAGATTGGGTGAGTCATTCTTGATAAAATGGTTGCTTTGAAGCAATTCATATTCATGCATTGATCAAGTAGCTGAAGATGATTCATTTACTTAATGGTTGCGACTCCATTGACGCACACAATTTTTTGCGAGCTGAAGACCTGGTCTTAGATGACTGAAGCTTACACAATGCTTACAACTAGGGATGTTAAAGTAAAATTTCATAGAAATTTTGGGATGACCAGGCTACCATTTTCAAATGAGGTTCAAATGATTTCACAGGAGGTCTTGCAGGCTTGCCCAGAACCTCCCTTCCCTCTCTTTCTTTTGCTGCATTTTTGCACCAAGTACAAATTTGCTTCAAATGTGCATTCTTTCTAGGTCGTCCCCACCACTGGACCCCCCCAAGCATGGCCAATTAGCATTTCCGCCCACTTGCTGGCCCCATTTATAGACCCAACCATGCACAACATGTACATGTCATTTAAAGCCAGGCTGTGTGAGAAAATGAGAGGTGGGGGCGCGGCGTGTGCGCCTTTGGCCATTTTGGCACTATTTTGCCAGAGGGGGCTTTCTGAGCGAAAGTCTGGGCATGCTCCTTTTTTGATGTAAATTGTATTTTTATCATGTAACTGGGCTACTGGCGGAAATTGGGGTGAAATGGACGCCCCTGGTGGCCTGGGAGGGCGCTCAGCCTCTGTTTTTGGCCTATTTTGGCATGAACAGCCCACGTATGCCCTCATTTCGACCCGACCACACGTCTTTTTACCCCCAAAACACCATCAGAATACTTCTAATATGTTGCTAATTGATGTTGGATGTTGAAACTGAGGTTTGGAGGGGGTCGGGTTTTGACCCATTTTGGCACCCCTTTTGCTGATTATTTCTAAGGGAAATGACCCCAAATGCACATCTCACCAACCACTGAGTGAATTCAATCCAATTCCTTTTGCAATGATGTTCATTTATTACAAAAGCACCAAAACACCAAAAATCATGTGATTTGGTGCAGTGGCTGATCTGGTGTGGACATCTGGCTGTGAAAAGTAGGGTTCACGCCGCAGCCCATTAGGCATGGTCTCCCTGACGTGCACCTTTCAAGCTCAAGTGCTGTGAAAAGCTGTCAAGCAGGGCTACCATCTAACGCTAAGCTAAATGGAGCCGATCGAGGGTGTGGGTGGGAAGCGGCGGGCCAAAACGTTGCATTACATCTGCCTCTTTTGAGTGCACTGCTTAACGGGAGAGCTTCCCACGCCCAAATCCACACAGGATGTGCAGGCCAATTTTACAAATCTGCAGGCATCTCAAGCTCGGAGTTTGGGGCTGGGAGTGGGAAACAGCACGCACTCCTCCAACATCACATACCTTTTTTCCAAGATTGCCTTCCACTCACCGCACCAATTTCAAACCCAAGAGCACATTCAGAACCAATAAGCTATCCAATGGTGTGCTCAGGTCGGGAAACGGTGTGATAAATGCAAAGTTATGCCTTGAGAGGCCTATTTGGCCATGTTTGCCCAAGAAAGGGGTGACCCAGTGGTGGGGACGCACTGTACAATGCTTTTAATCCTTCCCACTGATGTCCCACCCACTACAGCGGTTGGCTGCTTGCGTTGCGTAGCCTTGTCTGTGTCATCAGGTTTTATTATAGTGACCTGGTACCATCCGATCAGCTCCTATTATGGTGACCTGGTATCATCTGATCAGGTTCTATCATGGTGACCTGGTATTTAGGTGAAAGAGGTGGAAAGTGCACTTTGGGGGTAAGAATTGAAAAGAGAAAAATATCTGGGGTCGGAAAATGTCTCATGTGTAACCATGATTTTTTTCACTTTTGTTTTGGTTGAGTGTGGAAAAGTGAAAAAATGCGCGCGACCGCGGCTTAAGCTGCGCTTTCATCAAGATTTCATGTTGCAAAGTATGATCTGGGGGAGAGTTTGGAATGTGTTTGCGGAGGCAGTGCTTCCCGCGCCCAAATTTACTCAGGAGATGCAGCCCAATTTTTTACATGTACAGGCACATCAAGGTCAGATTTGGGGCTGTGTTTAGGAAAATTTGTGCGAAATTTCTATGTTCTGTTTTCCTTTCTAAGGCCGCGATTCACTTTTTTTCCACTAGGAAGCGGTCACACATGATTCATTAAATATTTTTCACTCCACCTGCACCTGCTCCCCTCATGACCACCGTTCTCTTCCAGCATTGTTGTTGAAAACCACACACTCACGTTTCCTAGCTTCCCAAGGCCAGCAATAGAATCCAAAGAGCTCTTAGCGACAGGTCCTCATGCCGCAATGAGGCAGCAACATGACACAGACTGCACTGTTCATAAGGAGCCATTGCAGGCACCCTTCTTTAAGCGCTCGGTTTATGGCCTGCAAGGTCTTGGATGACAGTCAATCAACCCTGAGCTGTAAGGGGAGAGTGTCAGGACAGGATAATGGAAACTTTAGAGAGCGTGGCTGGCGCACACTTGCAAACTTCTTTTTCCCCCTATGCATGTGGCCATGGTGCATCAGTCCTTGCCTTCATACAAGAATATGTCCTCACGCATGCAAAGAAAGCTGTCTTTGCGTAAGTGGTTTCAAGGGGTCTTGCACGATTGGGACCTTCCCTGGGGGCCTCCAGAGACCACCTTTTGGCCCAAAGTGAAAATATGAAAAATACACTTTGGGGGTTAGAGATTTAAAAGATGTCTTTTGGGTTGGGAAATTTTCATGTGTGACCGCGATTTTTTTCACTTTTTTTGGGTCGAGTGAGAAAAGGGGGAAAAAGTGAAAAAAAAATGTGTATGACCGCGGCCTTAGATCCACTTCGACCTACTGCACAAATTTTGACTCTGAGGGCACTGTATGAGCTGAGAAATTTGAAGCTATCCAATGGTGCACTCAGGTCAGAAAACAGTGTGCTGGCTGCAATGTTATGCCTTGAGGACCCTATTAAGATCTTTGCCTAAGAAAGCGGTGACACAGTGGTGGGGACAGCCTCTGTAATAGCCAAGGACTCACGCAGTTTAGTACATGAGATGAAGTAAATAGAGCTGTGAGCTTTTGTAAGATCTGAAAAGGAAGCTATAAAAGCCTTACTAAGTTCCTGCAGGGAATGCCTCACATTTCCTGTATGTTGGTATGTCATGTTCCTGCTACCATACTCCTATTGTGTTCATGAACGAAGATGGTCATTCAGGACTGTCATGTTCTCAAAATTGTTAGAGAATTACTTTTGAGCAAGACCTTGTGAATTGTCCTATGATTTGACAGGTGTTACTAGGACCAGGTCGTGCAAAATTATACCTAGAAGCAGGGTTGGGTTATGCGTTCATTTTCCCTGACCAATGAGCTTATGATACACACAATGCACGTATTTAACACATCAATTTGTCCGCATTTAGAGGTCATTTTTGAGAGTAGAGGTTGGGGGGGTTACAGGGAGCCTGTGGGCCCTCAACTGCCACCCCTGCTACCTATCATCACACCTATTCATTCTTGCATGTACATATGTATAATCTAAGTAAGCTTGAGCAACCTATGCTAAAAAAGGGTGAGATAACACCCCGGGGTCTTTTCTATATGCAGATTGGCACAGTTGCTTTGGAGACAATATTAAACACTTCTGCATAAAAAAATTTCAACTTGGGGACCTGGAGGTGAAGTTATGGCCTTTTTTGGGCCTATTTTGTGCCACAATTAGCGACATAAGTGGCTTTAAGCAATTTTGGTTGGCTTCCAGACCATATTTCTTCAAAACATTTTTCCCAGGTGGGTTATAGGTCATTACTGGCCCTATTGAGCAAATAAAGGGGGGGGTGCAATTTTTGGCCCTTCGGCACTTGAGCGTGAGCCATGTGTAGGTGCAAAAATGGTGCAAAACTGAAACTTCCTCCGTGCGCTGCAGTTGCCCCAGGTTTGCATGGGGGGTTGTTTAGGATGCCCCCCAGGCATGCTATGTCAAGTTTGGTGCAGGTTGTGAGCAGGGGCAGGCTGGGGGGAGCACTGACAGCTGGGGGAACCTGCCAATGGATCAGGCACTACCCCCAACCCCCAACTCGCATTACACCCGGCCAGCATTGATTCCTTGTAATTGAATATAATTGACAGTTTCATGTGCCATACCTGCCTGGTTGGCCCGTTATGGCTGATCCGTAATTCAGTTCTCATCGTCCGGCCAGTGCCAGGTCACACCACTGTCAACAATTGAACTAATCATTCCTGTGTGAAAACACGAATCACTTTTTAATCGGCAAAATCGCTTGCCAGCCGAGGTCCACCCCAGTGCTCCCCATGCACCCCCCACCCCCGGACCACCCCCAGCATGGTCCTGGGAGTCCATTCGACAAATGCTATGGGTCGGACAGGCAGAGTGGCAGGGTTGTGGGGGTGACCTGTGTACTTGGCACCTACCCTGCACACTCAAGTCCCCCTCCCCCACACACCCAGGGCCCCCCTGCACAAACTTGACATGCAGAAGTGCTTGAATTTGTCTAACTTACATTCCTGCATACTCAGAACGTAAGAATTGCATCAGGGGGTTATCTTAATGTAGGTTGCCCAAGCTGATTCTAAGTGCCAAGGAAAGGGGGAAGGAGTGGGATCATGCCAAGATCATTGAGCTGAAAGACTAGTCTCATGCACCAGCAAGTCTCGCAGGCTTGTCTTTCGAAGACAGTCTTTGAAGCTGGTGCTTCTGACATAAAAAGCACTTCCTGCACATTAATCCAGCTTGTGGCTTAGGGAAGTGCACAGCAGATAGAGCAATTTTGGAGCCTGCCCTGGATGAGATGAGAGCCTAGGCCCCTCGATGCTCAGCAAGGCAGCAGCAGTGCAGAGCTCGACAGCATTACAGCAGCAGCTGTGCGCAACGCCTTGCCACGTCAAGGAGTGCTCCGCTGAGCAAGGCCGTGCAGGAACACTAGAAACACAGGGAGGGAGGGGGTATGCATTGGACGCAGAGGTTTTTCAACGTGTTAACAACATGTTAACGAGATTTTTTTTAGCAATGCGCAAGATGCAATGAGATACGCATGACCCGACCCTTCTTTCAAAACTGAAATGGATAGCAGTTGGACCGTGTGTTCATGGGGTAATAATACTTTCAATTAGGTTTAGGGCTACAGCAGACCATGGTTACCTGAGGAATGTTAATGCTTCCATTCTTTTTATTTCATTGCCTGACATATGCCCTTTTCCAGGCTTACCAATACATGTACAGCGTCTGCTATTTGAGAGCAGAGAATTGCATGATGAATGTAGCCTTTATGCCAGTGGAGTAAGGCAAGGGTCAAGTATTGAATGCCGAGGCCGCCTGCTCGGGGGCGCTCCTAGTGATTTGGTAAGCCAAAATCAATTTAATTACATTCCTTTCAAATAAAGGAGGCTGTCATGTGTGTACAAAAGTTGATTTAGAGCCTGCATGTGGTTTGCGCCATTGCAGATGCTAAGTTGTAACCGCCCTGGTTTAATATGAGTGTTGATGCAGGGTTTGTTAGAACTGCATCCGTTCTAATTGTTTGCGATTTCCCTCTTGTGTGCAGGATGTCTCAAGTGAGGGTGCCTCAAGTGAAGGGTCTGCAAGTGAACGCACGTCTCATGGCGGTGAAGGAGGAGTGTCTGATAATCCTGAGGATGAGTATGAGGAATGTGAAAACGAGCCAAGAATTACAGCAATGTCTACTGCACAAGTTGAGGAGCAAGTATGGAAGAAATTTGTTAAAGGGTAAGCTGCTTTCCATGTCTGGCGGGCACAATCAAAGCCGGAAATAGGAATTCTCAAACACTGGCCTTCCAATACCCTGGGCTCAGTAAAACATCTCCAACCAACATCTGTCTGATCTCAAGCACTGAGTCTCGAACACCATCTCAGTAAAGACACAGTATGGCATGACAGCATTTTTCTCGATATTTGCATTGGAATCTACAAGAGTTTGACCAAGTAATGCAATGAGAATTTCTGATGCGCTTGCAGGCTCTGGCTGTTGGAATTTGAGGAAGAGTGGAAAACAAATGGCCTGGAATGGGATCGAGAACATGGACACAAAGTCTACAATTGTTACCTTAAGGCAATCTTTAATGAAATAGGCGTAGGGTAAGTGTTTTGGCAGTTGCTCGTGCATTTTGGTCTTTGTTCATTCAAATTCAAGCTGCTCACTCTCTCTACTTAAACTCATCATGGAGATCCTTACCAACAAACTGATTTTTCTTTTACATGTGCCTGGGTTGGGCCATGCGTACCTTTGCCCAGACCAATGTGTGCATGATACAAACAAAGCGTTACAGAGCATTGATTTTATGCGTTTAGGCTGCGGTCACACACATTTTTATTCACTTTTTACACTTTTTTCACTCGATCCCAAAAAAGTGAAAAAGTCGCGGTCACACATGAAAACTTTTCCAACCCCCCCCCCCAATTCACTTTTAAATTCAAACCCCCAAAGTGCTTTTCACTTTTTCACTTTTTCACTTTTTTTCACTTTGGGCAAATGGGGGGTGGTCTCAGGAGGCCCCCAGCGAGGGTCCCAATTGTGCAAGATCCCTAGAAACCCCTTGCAGGGATTTTGTATGTTGGAAAGAACATGTACCTTGGGAGAATGTCTGAGGAGACAAGGTTGACATACATGGTTTACACATGCCATCTATGCAGCACTAGCTGGTGATGATTCTCCAGGCCGACAATGCACCGATATGATGTCTCATATTTGTGTTTGCCAGGCTTGCACTTGTGGGGTGCCAAATGTGGTGAAGAATGTCAGGCAAACAGAAAATGAGATGGATAGTCATCGCTGAAATTTCCTGGGCCTTATAAATTTTAATTTGAGGAGCACTTGTGCGCAAAAAAGGCTTTCTTTGCATGCGTGAGGACATACTCTCAAATGAAGGCAACTGATGCACCTTAGCCACATGCACAGGGGGAAAAAAGAAGTTTTCGAGTGTGCGCCAACCAGCTCTCTAAACTTTTCATCATCCTGTCCTGACTCATCTAATGGCTCAGGGTCGATTGACTGTCATGCAAGACCTTGCAAGCCATAAACCGGGCGCTTAAACGAGGGTGTCTGCAGCATTGCAGGCTCCTTTTGAATAGTGCAGTCAGTGTCGTGTTGCTGCCTAATTGCGGCATGAGGACCTGTTGCAAAGAGCTCTTTGCACCCTATTGCTGGTCTTTGGAAGCTATGAAACATGAGTGTGTGGTTTCCAACAGTAATGCTGGAAGAAAATGGTGGTCATGGGGGGAGCAGGTGCAGGTGGAGTGAAAAATTTAGTGAAAATCTTGTGTGTGACCGCAAAAAAGTTTTTCACTCAGGAGTATAAAAATCGGGTGTGACCGCATTTTGTTTTCACTTTCGAGTGGAAAAAAGTGAAAAAGTATAAATTTTTGTGTGTGAACGCGGCCTTAGGTGTCATTTTTGAGGTAATGAGATTGGGGGCGTTAGGGTAGGCCCGCGGGCCCCCAACTGGTCCCACAGCTACTTGTTATCACCCCAACGCAGCCTTACATGTACACATCTTATCATGCCAAAAAAATGGAATGGTGTCATGTCCAGGTTATTGAGATTAAAGACAAGTCGCACCTGCACAAGTACTGCAAGCATGTCTTTGTAGCTGCATCGAAGTACTTCCTGTACATTACTCCAGCTTATGGATAGAAAAGTGCACAGCAAATGCAGCAGTCTTGCAGCCTGTCTTGGAAGAGATGGGGGCCTGTCGATGCTGTCAATGCTATAGGCAAGGCAGCAGCAGCAGCAGCAACTGTGAGCTGCGCCTCGCCAGCGCTAAGGATAGCAGGAGAACGTTCCACCAAGCAAAGCTGAGTAGGGATCAGGGATCGGCGGGAAAGTTTGTGCACGCTCCAGAGCCCTGGGGTGCTTATAGAACAGCTTTAGTGCTTGTATTGCTGCCCAACTGGCCAGTTCGCTTACTGGCACAAAGTCTTGGGTGCACATCAGCCGCACTGTGGCAAGGGCGGTGAGGCAAAAGCAGCTGCATGAAATCTAAAAAAAAAAGCTGAAATGTGGGGGCCAGATAATACTTATCCCATTGTTTAGTCATCATGTCTCACTTTAGAGACATCAGCAGCGGTGCTAGCTCCCTGGTAGGATGGTTTGTCCTTCCCATAATGTCCGAGTTCATCATCCCCCTCTGCATTACTTTGTCCCTCACTTTTGATTATCTTGAGATTCTCTTGCGAGACCACTGCCTAATCTTACTAATTTCTGCAGGTCAAGGTTTTCTCTGACTGCGTGCTGTTCTAGATACCTCCCATGCAGCAGCCTCATTCAAAAGACAGATTCTTTAATTTTGCAAGTGTGACAATACATGAGCAATGTCAGCAAGAAATTCGAATTGAATCATCCTTAGTGAGGACAGCTTTGCCTAATGGCCTTGCAAATCACATCATAAAACACACATACATGTACATGTGTAGTGGAATATCATCATAATTTTCTTTAATACGAAGAGAACCTCCTAAAGTACTCAATGTGTATATATCGAGGTAGGAAGCTTTGCCCACTTTCACCAAAAATATCCAAATTCAAGAACTCTGACGTTCCAGTTGCTGAGCCAGCAGCAAGAGACCACGACCCTCACATCAGGGATGGCCATGGGGTGCCTAGACCCCCCCTAGTTTATCAAATTATGGAGAGCAGAATTGAAAAGCTAAGTGAGGCAGTTTGGGGAAGGGGTCGCAATGCTTGCTTGTGGGGATGACTATCATGTACCAGTTTATTTAGTTGATAAGCTTACGTGGATGGGTTGATAAGGTGGTCGAGCCTGTTTAAGAAATAATCATCAAGGGTAATCTTATCGAAGCAACACATAATATCCCATCCCCCAAAGATACGTCTCGAGTTTGGCAGATCTCATTGTCTGCAAGACTTAGCATGACCTCTGCCAGCTCCAAAGGGGATTGGGGGTCATGATGATTGGGTTAGGTTGTGGCAGGCAAGGTAGCAGGTGTAAGTGCAGGTTCCTATGGAACCCCAGCTGCCCCCCCCCCAACTAATTGATTTTGTTCTGCAACGAGAAAAGGGACTTTGTCATGAAAATGAATGGGATTGTGCAGACTGCAAGTGCATGCGCATGTGCAGTGCCAGGGAATTTTTGTAGCTTGTGCTTGTGTCTGGAAGCACTTCTTCTCGGCACGCCTGCTTGACAACTTAAACTTATCGATTTAATTGACCATCTTGTTGATTAATGCAATGAATGCCAAAATGAATGTACATCCTTACTTTGCAAGGGATGCAATATGCATTGTTATTGTACTAAGGTGAGATTATTTCAAACACTTGTTGATGTTGTAATTGGACATTGCATGCAGGCAAGACAATGAAGACTTCCAATCATCATGGAAGAAAATCCGAGAGAGTGCTGGCCTGAACTGGAATGATAATCCAAAAGTCAATACGTCTCGTGCTATGCAATCGGTCTATAACGTCTATAGTCGTCATCATGAAGACGAACTCATGAGGACTTTCCCGCAAAGGTAGATTCGATCCACTTTGGCAGTTCACTTCTTGTTCTGATAGAGCACATCAGGGTAGTGCAGGCACTTCTAGAAAAGAGAGGGAGGCCTGGGTATACTTCATTTATTCCATTTTATGAACTCAGGGGAAAATAACAATTTTAAATGGGGAAATGGGGATTACAAGCTGGCCGTCTCAAATCATGTTTGGGTCCCTTCAAAAACCCGGGCTGGGGGCTGGCGCCCAGGTCAGTGAATATGTAGAGAGGTTAGTTTGCCACACAGCATTGTTGTGAGTTCCACTCCATTTTATCTCCTCCATTGTATGAATCCTTAGAAACCAAATGGTACAGAGGTACCTTGGCACCTACCTTAGTACCTTGGTACTTACCTTGGTACCTCGTATGTGTCAGATCTTCCTTTATTTATGTTGTACTATCTTTTATGCTGCAACCTTGTTCAGCTTATTCTTAAAAGTATTATTCGTGTGTGCTGGTAATTCAAATAGGAAGCAACATTTTATATTAACTTGTGTGAAGGAGCAATCATGCCCCCTTCTAAGCATCCTGCACTTCAGTCTAGAATGATTTTGCAAATCACGTGACCTTAAAATCCAGCCCGCATCTGTTTTCTCGAATCCCTCTCCATTAAAGTAAACCGCCAAACCTCTTTTGCTGAGTTGTCAACCAGTGCATGCCGATCAGAACAGGAGAGTCCCCTTCAGACAGGTTTATCAACCATCTTGCATGGCCTCTTGGTAGCTGTTGCTGCCTGACATGCTGCTGCATGTGCTGCCTGACATGCTGCTTCTCATGCAGCGGTATGGATGGTAGCCTGAGGGCATGCCATGCTCTGCTTGCCAGACATATAGATGCATGCATGCAAGGCACTCTTGGCACACCACCACCCATTACCTCCATAGATAAGCTATCAAAATCTCACCAGTTTTTTTGTGAATAGCCAGCAGTATGTATCTTCTTCACTCTCCAAAGCACACTGTGTACATGACCAATGATCATGTACACCTTTCACATACTCAAGTAGTGAACCCACATTCCTGATCATGGTCGAGCAGCTGATCAGATCGTTGCTTTACAAGCATGTGCTTGCATCCAGCTTAGAAAAGTTTTTCTGAGAGGCTTTCTACACTACGAGGCTGCTGGGGTTGAGCTTGTTGTCCCCACACACAGCGTCTGGGACCAATTTACCATGCTTGATACTCATGCTTTCGGTTCAAGGAACTTGATTTCCCTGAGGCGCAGGCTCCAGCCTGCTGCTGTTGGCTACCCACAGGAATACAAGGGTTCTCAAGGGTGACTGTTGTGTGAATATAATCATGTCTTAACGTTGAAGTATAATATTGATCTATGTGCTTTAGAGGGCCATCGAACAAAGCCACAGTCTTATTTGAATGCTTAGCCCGCGGACAGCACTCATATTTTGTCAATGCACTGTTATATATGTATTATGAATATATACATCAGTGTCAGTGTTAGGGTAAAATAGGCTGGTTATAAGGGACACTGTCTGCCAACTCCCTGCCCCTCTCGCATCTTGCAGCAAAAAGCGTGGATCCCCGTGTTGGCCTTGATGAGCACTTTGTAGAACAAAAAAAAGGCCACTTGGTAGACTGGTGGTTTTGGTGCCGGTTGTTTTGCAATGCTATTCTGGTGTACTTGCAGGCTCAATTTTGAGGAGTTCAAAAGGAGGTGGCTTGAGAAAGACTTCCCATGGGACGACCATCAAGGAATGGAAGCCTGGAGGAGATATCCAAATTTGCAGATAGATTTGCAGCAAGATCCCGATGCTGGAAGGTGTGTTTGACACAACATATAACAAGTCGTATTATTTGCTCTTCTGCCATACTGCTCCAAGTGTCACAGTCTGACATTTTGCAAAGTCTACAATCAATTTCAGAGGGAGCTCATTCAGGGATGTGGCAGGCGGTCACAAGAGGATGTCAGGTCACATCCCTCAGTCCAGTATACAAACTATTGATTCTGTGTTTCAAGTCAAGAACATCTGTTACTTTTTGACTTTTTAGTTCACTAGTAGCTTAGCAACAGATTGAATGACCTGTGAAGCGCTACAAGGGGCAGGCATCAGCTTTGTATTCACCAGCTTCCAGTCGTCTTTGGAGGACCATCAAGCTTTAAAGCTTGTTTGAATTTGGGGTATGGGAGCGGTCACAGACGCCCCATCCCATGTGAGGTGACTAGAGCAGGGATATGGGAAGAGATATGGGCAGGTATGAGCTCCACCTTCATGGCTGTTGCCTGCTATGTCAAAGTCTTGTTTACCCTGCGCTCCAGGCAATAACGCTATCGTGTTGCCCATCAACCTTTGAGCGCTTAGTGCAACCTTTATTTTACGATGTCTATTTTCCCTTCAGAGGCTCCACCACTTTGACCAAATTGGACTGTTAACACTCCTTAAGTATTTACGTATTGTCTAAGTGAGACAAGGCCTTTCAGCAAGCAACTCCTTCACAGATTGCTGAATGTGCCAATTCTTTAACGGTGTGACTGCTGCCTTTTGCCTTTTAAGGGGAAACATCTGGAAAGCAACTGAAATAGAACCTCAACCAACAAATTCAGACACTCTGGAAGTGCTTTATTGCTGACTACAGCTTGTTGCAACACCACCCCCCCTCCCCCCTTATTTTCGTTTTATTACACCTGCCATTCCCAGGATGTTAAAATTCTGTATGCACAGGCTGGGTCGATTGGGTGATAATGTTTCCAAAAGAGGCAACAGGCACGATAAAAAATGTATGTGGGTAGAGCCCAGATGAAGATGGTTGTTGGAAGTGTATTTTTTACAAGAGCCTTTGATTGATCTGAAAATTCCTTAGATTTTTTCGTGGGTGTGATGTGAATTTCGGTGACCCAAATTGATCATTATTGCCATCCTCAATTTTAGGCTAAAGGCCAAAAAGGATTAAGTTCCTTACACTCACACTTTCCCTCCCCTCTTTCACTTACTCCTTAGTCCAGCTCAAATTCCTTCCTATAATTTTACAGATTCGGAGAAAAGAGCCGCTCAAGGTTTCTTGTTTCTTTGCTGCTGCTGCTGCTGCTGCTGCTGCTGCTGCTGCTGCTCACACTCGTTGACAACAAGTTCCTGAATTCTTTGCCAACAATTGGCAAGGATTCCTGCCCAACCTTATGTAGGTGATCAGTAATAAAAAAGGGTGGTGGTTGCACCAACACTTCAGGGATTGGGAACTTGGGATCCAGAAGGTGTGTTCAATGGAGAACAGACTTTATCACTCGTCTTAAGTTGAAGTGATGTGGCTTTCGGCGATCAATAAACGCTCCACGGTTTCTCACCCTTTGAAAGCTGACATCGACTGTTATGAACCACTTAGATATCGATCATAGTGCCAATCAAAAGTAGAATAAGGGGAGGGAGTTCAAGTAAGTATCTTGAAAGTTGATTCCCTTGTCTCGTGCCATTGCAGGAACTGCAATATCCCTGCAGGCCTTACATGCCATAGGTCTGAGCTTGGTCAAGGGCACTGAGGGATAGAAAAACGTTTAGGAGAGTTTTATTTTGTTCTCCAATGCTTGAGTGTGAAGCATTAGGCAGAAAATTTGCCCAAAAAGTGTATCTTGTTTGTCTTTCAACATCCCAACCCTTCTTCAATTCACATACTGGTGGAGGGGATTAACTCAAGGTTGAAATTAACATGTCAATCATTTTCTTCACAATCCCTTTGTGTGCTTGCGGGGGCTGAAATCTTACCTTGCTTCCAAGAAACCTGTGCCCCTTCTTGGTGGGGAGGTTGGCCGAGATGAGGCCATATTCAGGGGGCAGGTCCATGTAGAAGGGCAAACAATGCAAGATATGAGATGCCTACCTCTGCAGCAAACATAGCTGCAGCAGTTTAATATTGAAAAATGAATCAAACTTTGATTTCAAGGCACACCACTTCGTGCGCAACTTGAAATGAGCTTACCAAATGCAGTGCTTGAAGGCAAATTGAGACAAGGCATTGACTTGGAAGCACATGATCTTCTTATCTTCTGTGATCTTCCACCAGAAATGGCATGTGTTTTATGACAAATGGAGGCCTATTTTAGAGTATGGTGCTGCTGCTGTTTTTGTTGATGATTATGTCAATAATGAAAAACATGACTGCCCTTCCACGCTGATGCGCCCAGGACGGAACTATTTTTTGACGCCAAAGCACACAGTCTTCTTAGTTTCTTCAATGGCCTCGGCGTGAAGAATTATTTCAACATTCCAGAGATCCAGAGGCCCTATGAGTGGCTCGAAAAAAATGTTGAAAGGTACATGGAGTCCCTCATGAACCTCTTAAACAAAAAGGAGCATTTGCACACGTTTGGAAATGTCGTCCTGTGGCGGCCTTGTGTTGAACAGAAAGGCTTTGATGTCTTAGATGGCCAACAGCGGATCATCACACATACTATTGTTTTAAGTGTGCTTAGGCACTTCTTTTCAAAGGTGCAGCAGGAGCTCCAGCAGCAGCAGCAACAACAGCAGCCACCGCGGCATCAGCAACAGCGGCAACCGCGGCATCAACAACAGCAGCAACAGCAGCCTCAACAACGGCAGCAGCAGCGACAGCGGCAGCGGCAACGGCGGCAGCAGCAGCAGCAACAGCAGCAGCAGCAGCAGCAACAGCAGCAGCAACAGGGGCAGCAGCATCAGATACAGGAGATAGAAGCACGTCTGAAAAAGCTTGAAGTTATCATTAAACAAATTCAAGAACACTTACTGTTTACAGACATCACAGATCGTACTTCCAGCCCTTTGCGGAGAGTAACTTGCAAGGAAGGTAAATGATAGCCATGTCCAAGATTATGCATGTTCATTGCTGTAATCCCTTGACCATGTGCATGATTATGAACATCCTGGTGCAACTACATTATCATGTGCAGCATGTGCAGGCCCATGTTAGACATTTTTTGCTTGTCCTTCTCGCAGACTGTGTAAACTTACTTTTTTGCAGTGCTTGCTGTGAAATAATGTTGGCTTACAAGAGGACTGCATGTCCACCTCAAACACTTATCATTTATAGCTTGCCTCATAAGTCTTCAACTGTTTTAGGTGCTTGGTTAGTTCAATGAGGGTGCCTTCCACTTTTTGTGTACTTTTGGTCACGTTTGCTATAAAATGCAAGAATCTTTGGCAATTCACATGCACTTCATCCAATTTTGGGTGTGTCAATTTTCATTGAGGTGCTGCCAATTGCGCACTCCAGGCTCTAGGGTTGTTGCAGCCATGATAATTGGAGGGGCAATTGGTGTACTTTGCTTCTGCATGTCCATTAATGGCATCTAGAGATCATAAAGCTCACAACTGCCAGACTCACATAAAATTGAAGACTTAAACAGCCCTCCTTTATCTGATTGGTCTAGGTCAGCTCTGGTTTTGGAAAAGGTTTATCGTTTCAGAGGTTGATAACCTCGGACCACTGTTGCTCGCAGACCCAGACAACAAGTAAGTGTACCTATCGAGTTGTGAGGTTCACACTGACAATCACCTCATTTTTCATAGACAACCACCTGTCCATATTGTCTAAACAGTTGTTGTTTAAGGTTGTAGCAGTCAAGCCAGACCCCAGGCAAACTGGTAGAGTACCTTTTTGGCACTAGCAGATGTCCTTACACAAAAAAATGATAAATTTGCAAATTGGATTCCACTTGCTTAACAAACATGTAGACTTAGCTTACGAGAAATAGTTTAGGTTTTGCAAAGGTCGGGGTAGCTTTAAAGACCATCTCATTTCATGCACAGATTGGGTCATTGACCTTAGAATAGTTTATCGTCCTCTAGTGAAGAAGTGGTAAAATTTTCAATTGCTGATTTGAAACTTGTAAAACTATTCTAGTTCTTTAAACCCTTGGCATCCTGCATGGTCTAGAGTAGGCATGGCTAAATCACCAAACCTAATGCCCTAAGTTTTGATACTTGTTACGTACACATGTACAATGTGCCTCGAGGGCTGGAGTTGTAGGCGTTGTGCTCTGCAGGAGGGTGGCTCTACAAGAAGCTGGGTATGCTCCTGGGCTAGGAGCAGCTCACTCAGTATTAGAAGCTCATTCAGTGGTTGCTGCTGCTACTTTCTCGTCCCAGGGGTCAGCTTTTGGTTGTGACTTTTTTCCTTATTCTGTACTCATTTTCTCCAAGTGCCTAATTTAGCGTCCAGGCTGCCTAACGCTTGGATGGCTTACTCCCCTACAACATACTGAGCAACTTTAAAGCACTTCAAGCTGCTACTGCAACAGTTGCACCCCCAACGGGAAGCAGGGGCAGAGGTTCCAGAAGTGGCAGGGGCAGACTCAGGCTCTAAGGAAAATGCTGCTGATGCAAGAGCACAAAGCACGGCAAGGGGCAGGGGAAGGAAGAAGGATTAAGAGTTGCATTTAATGGACTTTTGAGACCTCTGAGTCCTCAGATGAAGAACTGGAGGAGGTGGAGTGAGCTCTCACTTTTCTAAACTAGCAGATAGATGCAGACGCAGAGGGCTGAGGTTCACAAGATATGGTTTTGAATCTGGAGCCTTGTAACCCTTTGATACATGCAAATGATTAATTGAAATTATTAGGGTCCTTGCAAGATTATGTGCTGCTAAGACCAAGCGACCAGTACAGTATTTGCTTAATTTGCTTAATTTCATTTTATAAAACTGCTTGGTTCCTGCTTTTTGTTTCCAATCTGAATTTCTTTGGAGAATTCAAATCTGGCTGATTTATTCTTGTTTTCCCTCTGAATTTTTTGTTTTGCAGGGAGGAGAAAGAGAGAATTCTAGAACTAGCAAGAAACAGTACAAGCTCACACAAAGACATGTCGTGCGTCCGCATGATCAATGCTGCAAATGAAGTTGTTAAGTGGTTTAAGAAAGACAAGTCGGAAGAAAGCACAGGGGAAACAGTGAAAATTTGTGATTCCTTTGAACTTCTGAGTGAATTTTACAACAGAACACAAGACAGTGCCAAGGTGTGCAGTAAGATCAGTCCCGTGATCCATGGTTTGCAATTTAGCGCAATTCCTTCTGAACTTGCTGCATTGATACTGCCTTGGTTCCCCACAGGTTGTTGTAAGCTTTTACCATGGAGGCACTCACTATGAAATGTGCCAATTGTTTGAGGCTGCAAACGACACAGGATTAGTGCTTGAAGACTATGACAAATTGAAAAGCCGCATGTACTCAGGTAGGTTTTTAGATTCGTTGCAGATTTTTGCAGCTTGTGTATCTGCACGCTCAATGTGCTTTTTGTTTGGTCTGTTGAGACAAAAGAAAATTCTGCCTTCAGCTTCTTAAACTGAAAATGCGTAATTCCTGCCACTGCAGGAACTATTAAATCACTGCGAGCAGAATACATGTCAGAGTGGGACCAGTACTATCTAGCCTTGAGTCAGCACACTTTCAGTCACAAAAGCAACAACACAACCAAGTCACGGGTGGCAAAAGATATGTTTAAGAGGGCTTTTGAGCTCACTCGCTACATCTACCTGAAGCTGCGGAAGGGCAATAAAAGCAAAAACAAGAGCATCAACTTGCCACCTGTAAATGAAGTGTTTGCTACTGACAAGTTTGAAATTGATGTAGGAAATACCATCCCACCCCGTTTCTTTAAAGGCTTCTTTCTGCCAGTTGTTAAAGGCATGGACATGATCTTGAATTGGCGAAACAAGATTGAGGTATGGGTAAGGGAGGCCCCAATTCACCGAAGCTGGTTTGTGCACGCACAATGGTTTTCAAGGTTTGGGTCTGCATTGTCAGTTTCTTGAGGAGGCACATCAGACCAACAGCCATCTCACGTGCTCGCAGACTTTTCCGGCCAACCCACGAGATGTTAATTTTTGGGTTTTAAAAGACAAGATATTTTCAATACTGCGTTCCCTTGCCGACGTTTTTTTGGAGCACAGTGCAACTGTTCTGACAGATCACTGGTTGTCCGTGGCCATCCTCATCATACACCAGGTACTTGGCATTGCCCACTGCGTCAAAAATGTTAGCTTTGTACTTGTTGGCTTGTGCAGTCAAAAATAAGTAACTGGATTTAAGGCAGAGTATCAGGTTACCCTAGACTCTGCCTTCAATGCAACCCTCTCCTTTGCAACATTTATTTTGCAAGTCGAGTGAGTTTGGATGAAAATTTCCAGGGGATCCCTTTCCTCCTCCCTAGATTACGTGCCCCATCCCTACGCTACACACTTACAAAGTTACGAAAATTTTGTAACCAGGCCACCGTATCCAAATCTAACTCCTGCTAAAATTCTTTAAGAGGGGAGTTTAAAAAAGGATGCTTTTAATCGGTGCACACTGCTGCATGTGGTGCTCCTATGTCTCCAATCCTCCAAGGTAAAACTCATCCCATGCCCTCAAGACCTCAGTAGATTTTTTGGTGATATGGTCTTGATAATGTTTTTATCTCAAATAATTGCTGGTGTACCAGAACGTGTGAAATTTTGAACCCCAAAGATCTTCAGTAGCCAGGCTCCAGCAGTCATGCCACTCTGGTTTTGTCATTCTGGCATGAAGCGTTTACCATTTGGCTGAGAGCAGAGGCAGCACACCCGCACATGCCACCAGGCACCCACCCAACTGTAATGGTACTTTCGCAAAAAGCAGTTTCATTCATGCATCAATGTGACCCTTTCCAAGTATCTAATACTGCAAAGGCTTGACGAACCTGTCTGTGATTTTGCCATGGTCTGTCCACCAGGGGTGTGTCACTGGTGTCAGGGACTTATGGTGTGCGTTGCTCTGGCGATGGGTCCCAGGGTACTGGGGACATTATTGAAACTTTGCCAGCCCCAGAAGATACCTGGACAGCTACCATGGCGCAGCCTCACTGAGCATGGTTATCGCGTGTAGTCTGTGAATGCATGCAGGGTGGTGGTTCGGGCGGCATCTTCATAATGCACCAGCAGGACAATTTAGCCTGTGACTGGGTGGAGGGCTTGCCATTTTTCAAATCGCAATGTGATGCATATTGTTTCAATCTTGTGAGCAGTGTAGTAGTGGACTCTGCTGTCATAATGGGTCTTGTCAACTTTGCAGCGTAGCATGCAACCCCTCCTTACTCATCACCTAGGCATATACTTCATGTATGTGTGTACTAGGGTTGGGTCATTCGTTTTTCACGTATCTTATCGCTTCCGGTTTTTCACGAATGATTCCATGGAATAATTTGCGTGGCATTCGCAAATAATTTCCACGCCGCGGGCGAAGCACCGCGGCGGCCTCAGGCATACGTCACCTAACCACTCAGATTCTCACA
>LFIK01000980.1_pt1 | contig 22142 bp, 21 predicted proteins | sample 643401 | NCBI WGS metagenome assembly LFIK01 (sample SAMN03777447, study PRJNA286221) | soda lake metagenome | biome: soda lake; feature: Kulunda steppe; material: water; isolation source: sample T5-Br brine of Lake Tanatar-5 | place: Russia: Kulunda steppe | collected 2010-07
AATCACATCATGATCATGATCATCCATGCTGTCACAGTTCAGTTGGTCATACAATTTTCTTCTCCTGCCTTTGACTTCAGCATACACACTTAGAAATATGGAGGTAGCAGGGAGCGTTCGCCTGTTTTGGATTTGTAATGCGCGAATGGTCTGGTAAATTTTGAAATACGCCGAGTGATTCAATAGAACGTTTGCCTGTGAGCTTCGAGAGCAGGCGGAAAGGTACAAACTCATGCTAGCTGACAGTTCACTCTCCCCCTTCACCCCCTGACTCCACATATAAATGTTTTACAAACAATGATGCTTAAGCCTAAGTTGTAAACCTTCCATGGAATAGTTGTCTATCATTGATTAAGTATCTATAATTATCTTCGGACCTCAATTGTACTGTATTGTCGGGCAGTCTGCCAGTGGTGTTGCTTTACTGTTCTTGAACTTCTACAGGCTGTCCTTTTTTTGGACTTGTTCAAATGATTCCTTTACTGTTTTTTAACAAGCAGGCCCTTGACTGAGGCCTTATCCTTGTAACCTTGTAAAAGTGGGCCCACTATAAGGTGCAAAACGGAGCAAAGTAGGTGCATCGCAGGGCCCATTTTGGGGATGGTCTTCAAAATCCGCGAACTGATGTTCTAGACTCATTCTACAGTGAATCAACAAATTTCGAAATCGCAAATGACTTGACACACCCAAATGCTCCATCCCTGGGAGATTTATTGCTGTTTTGTACCAATAGATATCGAATTTGTGAATGATTTGACATGCACGAATGCTCCATCCCTGGGAGGTAGGGTTGATTGCTGGTTGTATGGACAATGGAGCTTAAGCACCGTGACGGAGTGTTGTATGGGCTACAATTGAACAAAACATCAAATCACCATATGATTCTTGCTATTACTTAGGTGGCACCTCATACATGTGGCCAGATTTTAATTTGTGACTGGGTCCTCATCATTGGCTGGTCCTTCACGCATGTGTTTATTTCTTCCTTCATGCACTGATAGTTTTTATGAGCAGGCTAGCAGTCGCACTTCTTGACTGAAGGCCTTATCTTGTAACCCTTGTAACCTTGATGCATGCTGCCATTTTTGGTTTGTGTTGACTTGTATGTGTAGACTTTAAAGCTGTACAACAAAGAAACATTTCAACGTTTAATGGCATGATATGCAGACTTCGGCTATTTCTACATTTATAAAACATGGTGGGGTGACACGCCAGTCAAAGATTGCATCAATTTTTGTGAAGATCCAATGCCTTGCTCTCGTACCCAGACAGATGACTGCAGGAGTCCGGCCTACGCAGTGCTTTCCAATGGCAGCTCTGTAGCCTGAAATCACAAAGAAAATGATAAACATTGCGTTGGAGGAGTGCAATTATGAACTGCCCCATCAACATGCCACGCAACCAAACCAGGCAACACCTTCCATTAACAATTAAGTGCTTGGCACTGCCTGCCCATCACTAAAGCTGCTGCAGCAGCAACCTAGACTCAACAGCCGCAGGCAGATTGCATGATAATATACTTTTGGAAGCCTTTACTCACATCCCAGTGCACAGGTGCAGTCAAGTCCCTGAGGGCCGCTCGTTCATTACACACCTGCATAATTATAACTGCCTTCAAGGGCTTGCCGTACTTTCGCCTGACCCTGAGAGCGCGGTCATCTCCAATGCTGCGAAAAAAGAAAAGTACAAGCGAAGGAGCAGCAATGTTAGCATGTTGTTTTACCTGCAATTTGAGGCAGGGCTGAGGCAAGCGGGGCAGAGCCAGGCTCAAACACCATGCAACAAGCAGGTTGGCATCAGCATGGCCCACGCATACTCTGACCCTACTATACCTCTGTGCAAACACGTTGAGCTGCCGTGCATTGTCGCTGGGCTTGAATGTGGGCACCTGCAAGAAATCAGGCTAGGCTGGGTCAGACTCGGACGTCCTTTTGCAGGACACGGAGTGCAAGCCACAAACTTAGTCCTGGACTCTAGGCATCCAGGGTGAGGTCCAGAGCAAATCAGTGGGACAATTAGGCCACTTCAGTGCCATCCCGGGCTCTGTCTCTGACCGCAGGCGCCTCACCTGAGCGATGGTGTTGACTACCCCCAGCCCCTCCAAGACCCTGCCAAAAACTATGTTTTGCCCATCTAGGCGTGGAACAGGGCCTGCATTTGTTCAGGAAAGGTGCCAATGATGCCTGAGGATGATTGGAGACCTAAGGTGGCGAGGCTACCCTACCTGCCCCTGCTCCAAGTGCAAGCAAGCATGGGCCCCAAAGCCCTCTGGGAGCCAGTAGACTTGCCGCGAGCGGCCCAAGCTGCAGCAGACAACACCGCATGCAGTATCGTGGTATGAAGTGAGGACCTGCACCAAGTACTTCAGCAGGAAGGACAGCCTGATAACCATCTAAGTGCGGCCACCTCCAACCTGGGTGCCTCAGGTAAGAGGTAGAAATTCCTGCTGTTCATTAGCATACTAACTGACCCCAAATCTTAAATCAATATTGTCCCACGCAGCCACACTACAATACCCAGATCTGTTCCTTCAGCCGTTAAGTGCACCTTCTGCTTCATTCCAAGACAAACGTGCACCCGATGATGGCCTGCATGTGCACATTGTACGCTCCCACCTGGCCCAGTGGTTATGAGAAATTGGACATTTCTGTATCCTGCCACAGCCTGCACATTAGGATCCTCGTCATTCTCTGTCAAGCTAAGGCTAAGCGTGCCCGGGCGCAGGTGCTGCAGCTTGAACGCTTGGCTGGAGGACAAGTCCGGGTTGGGCTGCAAGCGCGGGCACACGTAAAGACAGCACAATACTGGATGGACGGAGACGCCCCTGCTGACTCTGGTTGAGAAGGACATGGACTTGAGAGAGAGGACTGGCCACTCTTGGACTAAACAAGATGAGCGTGAGTGCGATCGGGTCCTCAATCCCTCTCTCAAGCTCAGACACACCACCTAACCAAGCTTTTTCCATGCTTAGAGCCCAAGGCAGGCATGTGAACGATCTCGGGTGCATGGGAGCTTGCTTTGCCCACACCTGGAGGTCAGAGGTCTCGATTTGCAGTCCCCCCAAGCGGAATGATCCTTGCTGCCCAGCCTGGATGTACTCCCCCGGCAGCACCTGCGCGACAAGTAGCATGGCAGCAAGGTCTAATCCTGCATGCTTCTGATTGGAAACAACCCAGGCCAGTACACAGTGGCTTCAGACCCTGTGGAGGGTGGCTGGTATGTCAAGTGACTTTTTTCCGCGATGCAACCTGCAGGAAGTGTTGCAGCCTTGCAGCCAGCGCGTCCTGCACTTAAAGCGTGGCGCACACTTTGGTGCTCAATCACCAGCACAGGAGGAGGACAGAGGTCAGTGGGGAGGGGGCAAAAGGTTGCAAGCCCAGCATGCACACTGTAGAGTTAGTCCCACACAGCACCCACAATTTCCCTGTGCCAATGTCGTTGTCCACCAGAAAAAAGGCACCATCTATGGATGAGTGAACCCTCCCTTCCCTACATACAAGCTTACTTGCCTTTGAGAAGGTAGTCTGCTCCAAGGCGCCGCTCCTTACAAGTCTCATAAAGTTCCCGACTGTGCCGGGTGCTGTGTTGCCGTATAAGCCTGTAGCGCATGGTGACAAGCAACGCATGAATTGAATGCATGAGTGGCAGGCAGGACTAGCCCTGGCCAACTCAGGGGAGTGCGAGATTGAAAAAAGGCACGCTGATGTGGGTATGGAGCTGCTCCAGGGTGGCAAGGCTGAAAAACAAGAGCAATCTAAGTATTGCACAAGGAAGGGAAACCTTGGGGCGCCGCATCTGTGACTGACTGACAAACTTATGGATTCAACAAAATACCACTCTTGTCAAGTCCTCAACAGTTGGTTTGAAAGGTGCAGCTCACCTAACACAATGCGCCCTGCAGGTTCGGCAGAATCAAGGGGAAGGACGGTTCTGTGCATCCAGGAAAATGGCACAATCACCGTGAGAATGTTCATTGGTTCTACCGGACAGCTGCATCACACACTCCAGGGATTCAATTGGTAGCAAAGTCAGGGAGTAGGCAGCATGGCAGTTGAGCACCCCAAAGCCCCCTCACTTGTCGCCCAGCGTTCTTTCATTGGGTGTTTTGAAAGATCTCGGGGCGATACTTATGTCAAGGGCGACCTGGCATGCACGTCCACAATCGAAAGTTGGCAAACTCTTAAACATACGATGCCACAGAATGCTGCTCAGGCCAGATCCGATGCAGCCCTCTGAAGCAAGCAAGCGCGAGTGTCTCCACCTCCTTTCAAGCCGCTGCAAATGGGCTCGATTGGACACGATGATGCAAACAGACACCAAGACACGCAAATGCACATGCGTGCACATACAAAGACGCACATGAACACCACGCAAGCATGCAAGTGTGCAAGTGCGCAGGCGGGCCTGAGCCCAGAGCGCATGATCGGTTTTGGCGCGACTTGATCATTCATTGAGTGCTGGCTAACCTAGCCTACAACACATGAGAGTGCTATCTGGGAGCAGCAGGCCCCTGGATGCAAGCCACGAAGATTAAGAGGGCCGCGCGGCATGGCGTCGCAGCAATTAAATGCTCTGCCCCCCAACCTTGATTACCTTGTTGGTGATCGTTGTGTCAGGCGGCTCGCCTGCTGCACAAGCTGGCTGTATGGGAAATTGAAAGCTCTCCAAAATAGGGGCGGCAAGGACACCCAAGGCAAAAGCTCTTCTTCTCACAGAGCATTCATCAAGGGGACCCACTGCTGCAGTGCACACTGATCTCCTTTTGAGGTGGCTACAAAATCTTGGAAAACTTGCAGGTGCACTGTAATGTATCGATGCCTGAGCCAGCAGCCCATTCCCGTGCGCTGTTAAACTTGCCCTACTACTACCTACATTGCCACTTAAGGTCACCTGGCAAGCGTAACTTTGCATTTCTAATTACTAATAAATTCTTGTGGGTGGAAGCGTGCAAGCATGCAAGCAGCTCAGATCAGAATTTTATCTGGCAGAGCCATCAAACAGAGAAAGGTCAAAATATTAATTAGTTTTATCTTTCAAGAATGGCCCTCTCCAGCAAGGCTTCCATGCAGCAGGCATCCAGGCAGCTCAGCACCAGGCGGGGCATGAGTGCCTTGGCCAAGCCCTCCAGGGCCAGCTGCGTGTCCACCAAGGCCATGCTGGAGGCACCAGTCGCCATCAGTGGATCTACGCTCTCGCTGCTGGTCCTTGTAAGTGAGAGTGTCCTCCTCAGCGCCCGGAAGCCCCAATCGGGTGCGCTACGCACTGCCGCTCTCTCTCGGCAGTTCAATGCTGGTGCACAGCGTGTGCAGGTCTGTCAATGTGCCCCTTCTGGCCTGCCTTGGTCTCGTTCCGTGTGCGAAGGAGGCCTGCCACTGTGCTGCTTCCGGACGATGCTGCTCTTCGTCTCACCCGAATTGGTCGCTTGCGCGCGTCTGCACCCCCCGCGATTTTGCTTGCATCTGCATCGATGCATAGTGATACGCTCATCAGTGCAAGGCGTGCGCTCCAGGAAGGAATGAGGAAGACAATCTTTACCCGAGTCCAATGAGATGTGCCTGTGTCAATGAGAGATTCACCAGAGGGCACACAACAGCTCTCCGATTGTTCCTTGTATCCTGCCCCATCCTTTTCAGAAATCTCACCCTGTGCTAAGATCCTGTATCCTCTGTCCACTTTACGCTTGCAGGGCCGCTTTGTGTTCCTGGTGAGTGCTCACTGCAACGCGATCTTTGGAAGAACAAAGCAGCTAACCTGTCGGGAATATTGCGTTGCTTCAACTTTTCAAACCTTGACGGAGAGTTGATCAGCGCAGCGGCTAGCTTAGCTTAAGCAGTAATGCCAGCAAACACATGCTGGTTAAAGGCGACAGGGCGCGTGCGTGCGCACACACACACACACACACACACAAACTAACACACACACATGCTCACATACACTTACACTTACACACACACACACGTGTTCTGCACTTTCTTGCAGCCCTACCAGCGCAGGCGCACTGAGATGGAGGTTGGCCCTGGTGAGTGCCTATCTTTGCCCTAGCACCCAACTGGCACTGAATTCCTTGTTGCCAGCAAGTAGATGTAGCCATGAGCCGTCAGGTGGGAACTTCCAATTCTCATGCGAATGCTCAATTGGCCTTGCAGGCAAGCTTGGCCCCAAGACCACAGGCGACACCTTCTTTGATCGCCTTCAAAAGCCTGCCTCTTTTGTGGAGACCAAGAGCAAGGACCCCTCTGGCTTTGGTGAGTTCTGCTTAGGCCCAGCAGTCGACTGACTGACTCTAGGCCGCAACAAGTTGGACTAGGTACACTGCTAAAAGCTCATGCTTTGCCCCCTGACTCCTTTTAAAAAGAATTAGCAGGCTCTAGTTTTTTCTCCGGCAAACCCAACATTATGGCTGCTGGATTTGAGACTCTGCCTGCTAATAGCAAGTGCCGCAATGTCAAGGGGTGTCTGAAGGATGCTCATGACTATCTATGGCATTAATGAACATCAACTCACTTGATTTAATTTTGTCCTTGCTGCAGGAATTATCGATGTTTTGGGCTGGTGAGTCAGCAGTGCGGCTGGTATTTTGTGAGCTCTACATTGGAGGTTCCAAACGGCGACGAGGGTGGGGAAGGGGTCACAAGAAAACATGTTCCTGTCTTGTACCTGCCTTGTCTAGAGTTGTCAAAATGGTGTACCTGACGTCTGCCTGCCACAAAGTCCTGCCTTGGGGGCATGGCAGATACAGAGAGCAATTGCAAATCTAATCTGTGTTGCTCTGTACCTGCTTGCCTGCAATGACGAACTATGGCAAGCATTATTTTTGTTCTGCACCGCTTGCATACAGGGGTGCACTGGGCCATGTCTTTGGCTACTTCCTGCTGGCCGCATCTAGCCTGCAGGATGCTGGTGAGTGAGCTGCCTTCTTGACCTTTGAAAGTAATCATGGAAGCCCTCAGGCATATTGACTAGACGGAAGGTAAAATGACCCTTCTGTTGTTCCATGGTACCCGCTGTGCCACCCTGACCTAGATAATTTGTGTCCTGAACATTGCAGGCATTGATGCGTTCCCCCGGTAATTGAAGACCTCTGCTCAAATGGTCTTTAATGTGCTTGAGTCATGTGGCCGAAGGCATCTCAGACATGTGTTCCATACATGGACATCAGTTTTGCAAGTTTTTTATGTATATGATTGTACTCTACTCTGAGGGGTGTGCTGCTGCAGTGCGCAACCCTCCTACCTGTTGAGTGCTCTAAGATACGAGTTCCACTGTAATTGACCATCATGATGTCAGCCAGTTTGTTCTCAAGAAAGTCATAGTCAACTGTAAGTAAGGTTGCATTGCTGTACCTGCTGAAGAAGGGCGGTTCAGCTAGAGCCAATTGGCCCTGCAACCATAACTCATATGAAAGGCACCAAAGCAAGGTGGTGTTCCAAAACTTTTGCACAGCAATTCAGGCACTGTGTCACGCCAGATTTATGCAGTGCCAGATTTATGCTGCATTGTGAGCCGGAGGTTGGTTGAGTTAGTTGGAGGAGTATTTGATCCCTTGCTCAGTTCAGCTATAGCTGTATTTGAGCAAGCAGGGGACAACTGCCACTTTTGCGCAAAAAAGCCTCCTTTTGCGTCTGATTGGCTGAAGAAAAGAAAAACTACGCAGGCAGTGGAATCACTCCTACATCACAAGGTAAATGAGAAACGTTGGCCCGAAGAGCCATGAGTCTCCTCCACCAGGGAGATGGCAAAACCGGTGAGGATCTGGAGGGTGACAAGCCGCCCCCTGCTCCAGACCAAGACCTTGAGGGCAACTAGATTTTTGAAGAGCGCGTCTAGTAGTTGACAGTTGAGTGAAGAACTCAATCAGCCTGACAGTTTACAAGCTTAAGACTGACCTTCAGCCAGGTGATCTGACTGTTCAGGTTGCTGGTGAACACCAGCCATCAAAACATCCATGAGCTCTGAAATAAAGCGATAGGAATCATTAGCATGCTCCTGGAAAAGTTGAAGACATCTTCAGAACAAGCTTGGGAGAAATAAAAAGCTCCAGTCTGATTGACAGTAATTTTGTGTGCCTTTGGTAAATCGTGAAACAAGTCTGCAAATTGAAGCCTTAAAGTAAGGTAAGGTAAGGTTTCAATCAAAGTTCAAAGCTGTATCCGCCGAACGAGGGCAGCTTAGCCGGAAATGCAAATTGAAGCCTTAATGAACACATTCGCATGCAAGGGCACAGGAAAAGAGCGTGTTTTTCATCTTAATTGCCTGCAAGCCACACTTATCACAGGTACCATCATGATGTTCCCAGCTTCTTGTCTCGACTCGCAGCGCATGGGAACGCAATCAGCCTGATAGATCTACAACACAATTCAGATTAACCGTCAGCCTGGCAGTTGGGCTATTTGGTAAAGGCCTGCTGGTCATTCTCGGTCAAAAAGTAGTCCATAATGTCTGATATGAAAAGGCAAAGTTTGTTGAGCCGCTGAGAAAGGAAATTAAGAAGACAGTCTGATTGGGCAAGCCTGCCAGTGCTAGGGCCACTGTTAAGGGTGCAGAAGAAATATCAGTGCGCAGTCATGCAATATGTGGGCTTGAGCAGTCTAGGAGGACACGCTCTCTATCTTGGACATCGGCAGCTGCCAGCTTGTGCAGTGCATTTGGTGTATACTCTCAGCTCATAGGGAACTGAATTACACATGACTCACTGTGACATGAGGCAAGGTCATATCAAAAAAAGAATTTCAGGAGAATGCATCAACACCAAAAGCGACTTAGCTTTTGGAGGGTCTGAGAAAAAACACTGAAGTTGGAGCTGTCCGACCAGACAGTCCGACAAGAGCCTATGGTTTCCTTTCTCACTTTGCGACAAACTTTGCCATTTAATTGGCAGACATCATGGATCAATTATTGGCTAGTGATGACTGCAAGTAGTCACAATTTATGTTTTAAACCAAATTAAGGAACTAGTATGTCAACCATACTTGGGTCTAGTAGACTTGCGAGTTTGTCACGTGCAAGAAACCTGCAGAAAGCACAAACCTAAAGTATATTTATGTACAGGCAACAGGGTAAACCTTTGTGACTGGGTAAGCTTACATACAGGCACGAAGGCTAATCCATGATGCCCTCGCAACCTGTGGGTTCGGGGTTCGAACCTCACTGGAGGCCACAACCGGCTAAGCTGCCCTCGTTCGGCAGATACAGCCTTGAAACCTTACCTTACCTTACCTAATCCATGATGCTTGTTGTTCTGTGCCTAGTCACTGATGCGCTGACACGGTGTCAGCACATCAGCCTTTCCCTCTTCATGTACTTAGCAACAGTACTTAAAAATTGCTGGCCCAGAGGTTTCCAATATGCTGCCTTAGCCTGAGAAGCAAATCCCCTTCTGAGATAAGCACTACACACACGCCACACAACGGACTTGCTAACTTCAGATCCCAGGGTTTAGAGAGTTTCGGAACACAAGTAGTTAATAGTCAGGTGCTACTAGCCTTCTGCCTTGCCTGCCTTAAGGACATTGCTGTGTCCGCTCGCGTCTTGTAACAAACAAACTAGCAAACCTAGAAGGTTTTAGCCGCTTGGCCATGGGCCATGCCTGCCAAGCTCCTTAATGAAGGAGGAATCATGCCTCCTCAACCCCATGATGGGTTGAACTCTTATTTTGGCAAGTTGCAGAAGCAACCCTTTTTTTTGCACAATCCACACATTTCTCCTGTTCGTACCCAAATGTCTCCTGTTCTTACATAAATGTCTCCTGCTTGAACTTAAAAAGCCTGATGGTGAAGCGCATAGCATGTCACGTGTTGAGCAAGAAAAACACCAATATGACAGGTCTTGTTTCATCTTGTTTTCACACTTCCCTTACACTCAACTCGTAGTTCAACATCAGAAAGATGACAGAGACTCCAATCACAATTACTAGCAATGTAGCATGGTTACTTGGTTCACACACACTTTTAAAATGCGACCTGGAGCTTGCGTCAAAATTGCATGCTTAATATTGCAAGGCCTCAACACAGAAGCCATAGACACAACGAAGCAGTGGCTAAGCTCCGACCACATGTCGGATTACATTACATTCTGTCACAGCTTCATGCATTGATTACAGAGCTACCTGTAGAACACTTGCCCTGCCAACTGCCAGCGCGCCTCTTGAAATCCAGCATATGCTGCTCAGCTTGCGAGCAGAGCCTCGGCCGCTCTTCGCCCAGATATGAGGGCACCATCTAAGGTTGCACTGTCTCGGTGGTCTCCGCAGACAAACAAGCCGCCACCTAAAGATACAGGCCTTGAGAAGTTGGTGGGTGGGGCCTGCAGGAAAATCCGCCATGGGTGAAAGCGTCAGCCTTGTGCAAAGCAAGCAGTCACACAATTTGCATGAAGCTGAGTGTTGATGTAGGGTGAGCGAGGGCTCATGCGTCCCTCATTGGCAGTAATGAGTATGTAACAAATTGTGCTGGTGTAAGGCGTCAAACTCGGTGAGCTACGTCCTAATGCAAGACAGTGCCTCTTTATTTGCTGTAGAACAAGGCCACTGTGTACGTTTCTGTATGATATGCTGCTTTTCGTCTGGCTGGCATAAATTTTGACTCAAACAAGGTCACGGAAAGGACCAAAAAGGAAACATTTCAATTTTTTTCTTGGGAAAACCAAACGTGCAGCAAGACATATAAAAACAGTGAGCATTCGCAAAGCTGCATGGGATCAGTGCATGGGCATCTTTTTTCATCCTGCAGCATACATTGCAGGAGTGAGGCACAATGAAATTGCTGGACCATACAAATGCACGGAGGCCGGTGTACACTGTGTAACAAGGTAACATGGCAGGACGCTCCCCCCAGCGGAACAAGGTCTTCACTTGATGCAACCTCATATAACGTTTGGCATACATCACACGTGAGCCAGGAGTTGCTTCCAATTCTGGGTTAACTGCACTGACCTGATTGGGTTGAGCAAATGGAATCCGGTACGTGCGCAGATGCTGCCACTTCTGAACCTCGCCTGGGCCCCACCACTGGCTGAGGTGCTCTCGCACTTTTTGCTCAAGCTCGGACTCGGTGAGCTCAGGGAAGGTGCCTGAGGTGTTTGGGCACATTTCCCACAAGCAATGGCAGTGCGGTCAGGCTGTCCACGCGGCCTTTGTTTGTGCTGCACTTGACAGGTGCACAGCATGGCGACTGATGGCGAGCAGCAAGCCTGGCACTGAATAAAAGAGCACGAGCATGAAGCCATGCCCTGCTTGGATCTAGAGCCCTGGATCTGCTGCAACGTGTGCATCCCAGCAACCAGGCCAAGCAGTGCAGGACAGCGGGAAACAAGCATGCAGAGCAAGCGCACACAGCACGTGCGTCACGCCCCTTAGTGCCTTACCGACGGTTGAGATGGAGATCAATGAGCGCCCCGGTGGCGCATAGGTGGGGGACACCTCAGAGGGTATGCACATGTTGTTCACGATGCCCTTGCCCTCGCCATTCAGGTACAGGATGTTGCCTGGGGCGCCTTGGGGTGTGGGTGGGTTGGGTGCTGAGAAGTACAGGCAGCATGTGCCCACACCAGACTCAACTTTTGAAGGCGCCCCCTGCAAGGATACAGCCACAGTCAGGGAACCACGCATCAGCAAGGTGGTAGTGGCCCCTGTGTTCAGGTATGGTGCGGCCGTCCTGTTACCATGCTGAGCCATTGCACAAGCGGCCATGCATGGCGCAGCTTCAAGTGCTGAGCCAGCCAATAAGAATAGTTGGCCACACTTTTGGCAGGCAGGCTTCTAGCACAAGTTACATGCCACTGAATCACAGGCATGGGCTGGTGGTTGCCGCCAGAAACAGGACCTCCCCTTCTAACCTTCCAAGCCATGCGTACAGAATAACATTCCAAGCTGCAATTCACCCTGCGGACTGTGCTGGACACAATCCAGTGACTGGTTGTGCTGGGTCGCTCTCCAACGTCGCGCCAGCAGGCTTGCCTAGCAGGCTGATCTACAAGCTGGCCTGTGACGCACCTGAAGCTCACTCCCCAGCAAACGCGACGCTTCTGGCCCCTCCACTGCCACCACCACTCCACGCTGTGCGGTCACGACGCTGCCATCTGCCAGCGTGACACGCACAGGCCCTCCCTGGCCAATTCTCTCGACCTGAAGTAAGGCAAAGTTCATAAGTGGGCAGCATGGCTGGCAGCTAGTAGGTAAGTTGCATTGGGAGTTCAGCCAAACGCTGCTTGTATGCTTCATATTTGAAGTGGTCCTGGGTGTCTAGGTGTGCGAGCCTTGCTGCTGGACACAAGATAATGAAGCAGACAAATTTCACAGGTGCGGGTGAAACAGACGCCCAGAGTGAGCTATCTCTTGTGTGATCATGCTCAGCATGTACAGAGCAGGAGAAGGTTGGAATCAAATTCAGGGTTCATTGCACAGGGTCAAGCACACACCTTTTCGACCTTTCTCTGAAGCTCCACACAGCCTGGTGGTAAACGACTTGCCATCTGAATTGCCACTGCCCCGATACCTCCCTTAATAAAAGACGCATGGAAAGCCATGAGCCAAATCTTAGCTAGGCAGCTGTGTTGTTTACTCACTCATGCAAGTGTGGTCAAGGCACAAAATTTTACAGGTACGGGTACTAAGGACCCTTAGATTTGCAACCATTCCTATGCTTATGGAAAAGAACCCAGCACAAAGCAAGTGAGGCCCACCACAAAGCGGAAGCAAATCCAAAGCCGTGAGACAGCAAATTTCCTTCACAAGGGAATGACCAAGTTTGCTGATGCACAAGCTGGTGGCAGGTAATTTTGCATTTGGTGCTTTTTTGGCTTCCTCACAAACCTTAGGTAAGCAATTGGAGCCTGTTGCAAGCATCCGCATCACAAATTGAAACAAGCGGCTTGATGTACCCAGGGAGTTGTCAAAAAATATGCCTCCCAAGAATGGTCTGAAGAACGTATCAATAATGGTGGGTGAGAAGCCTTCTGCCTGCAGGTTGACCATGGAGGAGGAATGCAGGGGGCTTCTAGGTCAGCCAAAGATGGCAGCAATTATGAGTGTTGGTCCATATCATTTCATATTGGTCTGTGCTGGTAAGGGAGCTGAAGGCTGAAGTAGATATTTGCACTGCAGGGACATAAACCGTGTGACAAATGGCTAGGAGGGAAGCTAAGGGTATGTGTCATCCATGTTTTATGTTACAGCAGTAAGGCTACAATGTGCAGAATAACCTGAGCATACTACAGTTCAGCATGCATACATGTTCACACCAAGGCCATGCCATGCAGGTGGCCGTGCAATTTGAGGCTTAGATTTATCTTATTCTGATTTAATTCAAATCAAGAGACTTCATCGTACATCCTAACCTTACCAAGCGTTGAAAATTTGAAAAAGACAAGCAGAACACTTGAAGACTCCAACAACAATCAATTCGCAGGTGCTGCTGCGCCATGCTTTCGAGGTCCATAGCTCACTTTTAGCCTTTCCTCAATAGAGGTCTCTGGTGCAGCCAAGATGTCTGGAATGCTCCCAATGAGGCTTTTGAACCTGACAGGTAAGCAAGCGGGTAAAAGCAAGTCAGGAACAATACTGCCACAGTTGTGCATTGGCATTAATTGCATACAATGTCGCCGCAGGTCTTAGCTAATAAGTTGCCGTAAGTCATAGCAAATAAAATCCAAGCACGGCTGGAAGGCGGATAAAAGCTGCGAAAGCCCTCCCTTTTTCTGGCAACTCAATACCGGATTCTGCCCCTGCGCAGTGAGTACCCTGGAGCACAATGCTAACAGGTGTGCGCACCGCACAGAGACTCCTACAAGGTGGTGTGGCGCATTATTTTGTGCGGACAACTAAGACAAAATAAACATTGGTTATTTAGGATTCAGATAGCACCCCCATTCCTACCTGACCAAGCCGACAAGAATTTTGTCTATTGGACTGCCAATTGGATGTGCAGGGTTCAGAGTAAGCAGCCCGTCGATAGGATGCCTGTGCATGAAGGAGTAAGATTATGTTGCACTGGGCTGAGAGCTTATGGGCAGAGCAATGATTCATGCTCATCCAGGACTGTGGTGTGTCTTTCGAGGAGACACGGCTCCAGGGGGACGCAGCTACCAAGAGAAGCATGTTATCAAGGTCCCTGAAGTCCTCATTACCGTGGGTGGCCTAGAGGCAAAACAGGGCCCTGGCCAAAAAGTTCAGTGAGCATGCAACTTGTATAAGAGACAGTGTACATACAGAGTTAAGCAGCTAAAAAAAGAGAAGAAGAAACGTTTGGCTTGGGGGCTGTCATGTGGCAAATGTTCACTTGCAAGAGTCACAAATTATGACTCTAACGGCAGTCAGGACACTGGGCTTGGGGCTTCCTCTATAAGCCTTTCATGATTGCCTGTTGGAGCATGGCTTGCTCCACTGAGCTCTGCCCCGCCCTTGCGTATTATTTCTGATCTCCATCTCTTTTCTTGCAAGCCCAAGCTCACCTCAAGGGATCTGCCACTCTGTGGAACTGCGAGCCCAAGCGCACTGCAGCACCCGCGTAGAAGGGCTGGAGCTCAAGTGCAGCATAGTCAAGCGTTGCCTGGTCGGGATGCGTGAAGCAGAGCGAGGGAGGGGAACTTACTTGCTCTATAAGTTGTTCAGAGAGTGTGGTCGCATGCAGGAGGCACTTGCTTACAACTAATAATTATGTAAACAGACCCCAAACGACCATTGCGTTGATGGCACACTTAAATCTTAAAAGCATACGGCTCAGCCACAGGCTGAGGGTACAGCAACAGGACCACATCCTAGATTTAATTAGTAGGAATCCTCAACTAGAGGAGCACATTAACACCTCATGGAAGTTGTAGGCTCAAGCACTAGGCAACACGTTTGAGGCAGCTGTGATTTTCTCAGCTCAAAGGCCGTGCCAGGCAAGTGCTTTTGCATGCATACCTGCTGCTCTGGGTACCCAGTGAGGAAGATTTGGAAGCCCCTGTCAAGCAAGAAGCCATCCACCTGCACAGAAAAGCAGGGCAAGAACAGCCACATGCTGGGGCAACTTAAGGGTCAGCTCTGTCTCAGACATACCAACCACCAGCAAGACAGCCTCTTGTGGACAGCGCAGGAGCGGAAAATAAACTTGCTCACCCAGGCCAATGGCTTGCTTTTACCAGCGCATTGCACACTCAGTTCCTGTCTCATGTGTATCTTAAGCTCAGGCTGTGACACATGACATGCATTGCTCAAGGTCTGTACTCTTCAGACCAGCTCCTTCAGACCAGCTCCTTTAAAATGAGCCTGACGCAATTGTGTTGTTGGTAGGGCAATGGATTAATTAGAATGAATCCATTCTTTTGGCTCAACCTCCCTGACAGATCACTCAACCAATCTGGCCAGCCTGTCACTTTTCAGGGCCCCTTTTGTAGACAATTGGCGTACAGGATTGCAGGAAAATGGCGAGATTGGGCAGCAGGATCAGTTATGTCTGGAAGTTGTGATCAGGGGCTTCGTGGAATGGTGAACATTCCTGGGTCAATTTTCTGTCATCCTGGACACCCCTCCAGGCTGACAGTGCCATCTGCTCCAAATCATCTACATTTGTTGCTACAGGCTTAAAAAGCTCTTAGAAAACTAGGAGCACGTCCGCTCCATCCAGTACTGTCCTGAGGGCCCAGCTTTTCATTCCAAGCTATGGGGTGTCTGCTGCTGCTGCTACTGCTGTTTTTCAATGATTGTTCGTCGTACGCTTAACAGGGGGCAAGATTGAAGAGGACAAGAATGTAATATCAAATTTTGATAGCGCTCTTTCCTTGCGGGGAGCAGCTTCATGCCCTGCAATAGCAACCTGCAAGCCGCCTCTGACATTCTGTGGTGTTACCATGACAATGCAAGCTCGTTTAACATGATGGGACTGAAAGCAAGCCCCACCTCATCAGTCCGGACGCGCCCCCCCACGCCATCTCCTGCTTCAAGCAGAAGAGGTTTTACCCCAGCCTTGGCAAGTCGCAAGCAGCAAGCCAGGCCAGCAACGCCGGCTCCAACCACCACCACCTCAGCCTCCTTGGGTAGGGCCTGCAGGAGCCAGAGCATTGTGAGCTTATTTGTAAGGGCAACAAGAACAAGCTGAATGGCAACAAAAAGTTTTGACTCTACTCAACTGTACAAGGAGATGACATGGATCATGCACAAAATGTTGCCGTAAGCACCGCAGTGTACAGTACATTGTGTGTACAGCACATTATGTACTATTCCCAGAAAGTGCAAAGATGCACACAAACGCACATGCACGTGCGCGTATGCACACACAGACACAGACACACACACACGTGCGCTTTCTGTTTCAGACTATAACAATCTCTTAGGGGGCAGAGTGAGCAAAGCATGCAGCAACATGCTCATGCTTTGCAGAAAATTTGCGTGTGTGGTGGCAGATTTGCAGTGCTTGCACAGGTGCACATCAAAGATGTTGGATCCATTGCTCTGTTCACCACCAGTAACTTACATTGCTCACTCTGGAGGAAACTCTGGTGCGGATAGCCCGTGCTCTCTGAAAATATTGATGGCCAGATCCCAACCGATTTTGTGAGATGGACCTGCACGATATCATTTTGATATTATTTGTTCAGAGTGATGTGATGATGCGGTACCAATGATGAAATATTGCAAACATACACAACCAAACATAACCAACCTGTTAGCTAAGCATACTCAAAGGAAGGCAAATTCGATGCTGAGGCTGCTAGTTTTGTGTCTTGCTCCACTAGCACAATGCTTTATACTAGACGAAGCCGTCCAACTCCAAGACTATATGCAAACCGTTCGGAGGCACTTACACAAGTGGCCTGAGCTCAGCTACAATGAGCACAAAACATCAGCATACATTCAGGCACAGCTTAAGCAGATGGGCATCAAGGATGTACAAGTTGTGGCAGGAACTGGCTTGTCCGCTTTCCTGGGTGCGTGCACTTGCAGTCGAAACTTGGGCGTACTGTGGGAAATCCTGCAAGGGCCTGGCTCAACTGCTCAGCTTAGCACAACACCTCCAACTTATGTTTATATATGATGGGTTCATCATTGTGCTATGCACCCTTTGCCAGGCTCCTCAGAAGGTCCCCAGATAGCTCTGCGGGCGGATATGGATGCTCTGCCCATGGCAGAGAAGACAGTTTGGGAGGGCATGAGCCAAGTGCCAAATGTCATGCACGCTTGTGGCCATGACGCGCACATGAGCATGTTGTTAGGGGCAGCAAGGTGAGCGCGTGCCCCAAGAAAGTGTCTCGCTTGAGAGCTCCCTGATCAAATTTGGCCTGTTTACATACATGCAAACACATGAGCAAAAAGCGTGCATGAAATTCTAGGATGGTCTCTCTGGGAAGGGCTGTGGCATGTGCATTTCTTTCCTGTTGATCTGAAGGATACAAAAGAATGCTCATTTGCACCAGAATGTGCAGGCCTGGCCTGGACAACCTACACACATACCAAGCAAAAACTGCTGTACTGGTCCAGCACTTCAGGGTTCACATCAGGACAACCATCAGGACCTGTACCTGATCAGTTTTTGCCCGATTGTAAGGCTCAAATTGGAGTAGTACATGGCTGCTTGCTGAGCAGCTACAAACTAAGGCAAAGAATGAGCCCTTGCGGGTCAAGAGAGGGTGCCGCTTTTGAACTCGACAGTTTTGCATTTGACATGTGCTCATGTGCACAGGTTGCTGTTGAACAGGCAAAAGGAATGGGGCTCTCTTGGAGGAGTAACGATTGTGTTCCAGCCAGCTGAGGAAGGCAAGGGAGGCGCCAGGCGTATCATCAGCGAGGGTGGGCTAAGAGGGGCACAGGCGGTATCGGGCTTGCACGTCTGGCCAGCGGCCCCGTCAGGTGTGCCTACACGTTGAGTGGGCAAGCACCCCTGTGAACGTATGTGCATGTGTATGTGAGAGCGTGTGAAATTCATGCGTGCAAGAGGTGGAGAAGCATGAGGCTCTCAAAAGCTAGAGATTCATGGACACACCTTGTTCGCAAATTGCAGCATGTTGCTTGTGCAATGGTTTGCACATAGTGAGACGTAACAGGTTTGATCATATACACATGCCTTTTCACATGTTCATGTCAGGTTAGGGATAAGGGTAAACAATGGGTGAACATGTCAGGATTGGAATAAGGGTAAGCAGCGGTTGAACATGTCAGTGTGTTTGGCTGCATCATAAAATAGGTGAGAATTCCTGGATGAAGGGTGTGGATGTGATCAAGAAAGGGTGAATTTGGGTGTGGGTAAGTAGTACACTGTGTGTACTGTGTGCTTTAAAACAAGTGGCTTCCTTCCACTGTTTATACATGTAGCTGTGTGCATGCGCCAGGCACTTCACCACGTCATGCTTTCGCTTTTCATGCACGGCTTGCGCCACGCGCCAGGAGTGAATCTGAGTCACGGTACTAAGCATTTTGCATGCTACCTGCAGGGACCATCACAACAAAGGCTGGAGTGCTCATGGCTGCATCAGATAGGTTTGCAGTCAACATCACCGGAAAAGGGGGGCACGGAGCCATCCCACATCTAGCTCACGATCCTGTGGTAAGACACAGTCATAGGTTGACATGGACGCTTCTTGCTGATGAAAGTGCTCTCGCGCATGCGGACCTGCCATGCGTCCTCTTTCATGTGAACAAAGCTTGGTAACAAAGAAATCATGTGATTTTGGCTCATCCACTGTGAAATTGGCTCGTCGGTTGAGTGCCCTGGTGATCACTGCCCCCTGCCCCATCTTGTCGTGTCCATGCATGGGTATGATGTAAGCTCGTTTCCACCTCCAGAAGATGCTGCAAGGTATCTGTGCGGGACATGGCTCATGCGCTTTTGCTGTGTGTGCGTCTGTGCTTCTGCTCCTGTGCCTGCCAAGGTTGCTGCATCCGCGGTGGTGATGGCGCTGCAGCCGCTTGTGAGCAGGGAGACCTCCCCCACAGATGGCGCAGTCATCACAGGCAGGTAGCAAAAGAATGCCAGCCGACACTGGCTCTTATGCACAAGTGCACGCTGATGGTCGCGAGGCCCAGTAACGGCACCCGTGCGTGCTCTGCTTGTGCTATGGCAACAAATGATAAGCGCTTCAAGTGCCGGTCAACAGTTGCGAGATTGGAGCCGGAAGGCAGGTGCATATCCGTTGGGCATACCCAGCTCCATGGTATGGCCTAGCTCTCTGATTGGCGTATCTATGGCGTGGCACAGCTCTATAATTGGCATACAATTGGTCTGGCAAAGCTCTGTGATGCAATTGCAGTCAGGCGCACCCATCTCTATGATTGAGCAGCCCCTGCAATTTCTTGGGGGACCCGCCCACAGCCTTGGAATCTGTCAATCCGTTGATGTTGCTTAGAATCAAAACTGGCTAGAAATTAAAGAGCGTGCACACCCAATGACTGGAAGCGTGCATCAAGTCTACCACTGTAGCAAACAGGTCACCTATGACCCAAGCACAATCTAAGAGGGAGGCTACAAAAATTACAACAAGTGACAGCACAGAGCTCGCAAGGTGCAGGCAACCTCGATGCCCGTGCCATGCATGCACACATTTGCCACATGAGTGCCTGACATCAGGGGCGTCCATGTTCTTCCAGCTTGGTTAGTTGCTCCAACACCTCAATACTTGTGCAACTCATGTACACGTGCATGTCTTTGTGTGTGCTGTGCAGTCAGCCGCTTCAACACAGGTGAGGGCGCCAGCAATGTCATCCCTGACCAAGTGGAGATCCAGGGCACGTTGCGCGCGCTGACCCCAGAAACATTTGAGCGGCTGCATGCGCGTCTGGAACAGGTTTGCATACTCTGCACCGGCAGTGCTGCATGCATCGCTGAACTCTGCTTGCCGTTTCTCGTGCTAGGCCTAGTGTGCACCTCACCATGTCCATTCTTAAGCATGCATGCAACTTCCTATTTCACTCCTGTAGCCTTGATTTTTTGGAGTAGGAAATCACACATGGTGTGCCCCAAATGCCCTGCTGAGACCTGTGGATCAATCCAAGGACATGATATGTTGCATTGCAGTATTTGAAATGCGCCCCACTGCCATCCTAGGCTGATGTCCCGCCAACTGGCCTGTGTAAAGTTTGGATCAAGGATATGAGCGTTATGATCCCGATGCCTACATACCATCCAAAGTTTCAAGGTTTTGTTAATATTCCTAAATCCTAAATCAAACCTTAATGGCTCACAGAGGCATATCAAAGCAAAACCCAGCCAACCTCCCTAGAGAGACAACACCAAGATCAAAAAGCCCCCTCCTGTGCTCAAGCCTCATGCCCCCCAAGCTTCACTGTCTTAATTTATGTCCCGATTTACCTTTTCTTTTTCTGGCCATGCCCATTCTTCCTCAACTACCCCCAGGTGGTGAAGCAAACAGCTGCCACTTACGGCTGCACGGCAAATGACGTCCATTGGAGCCCAACACCCTATCCACCAACCATAAACGATGCCGGCATGGTCAAAATGGTGAGGGGCTTGCAACCCTGACTGCGGGCTTCAATCCTCATAACATTGTTCAAGCTCAAGCACGGCTCAACTGCTCTGCTTTTTCTTACCGGAGCTCAGGTGTGTTCTACTTTCCATGCTGTCTATACATTTGCGTGCTCATCCCACTCATCAATAAGAGCAACCTACCCATCCATGCTGCACTCGCGCAGCATCTTTTAGGTGCCTCAAATTGCAAATCTGTGGATTTGTTTCAGGTACTGGATGTGGGCCAGAAGCTTGTCAGTAGTTATGAGGCCTGCTTGGCGGCACGCACCTGCAGCGGTGCGTTCAATCCTGTGGTTTGATCATGTTCTGTCACGAACATAGGCAGAATTGGACATCCTAGGCACTGGCCAAATTACGCAAGCCCCAATTCTGAGCTAATTTTCAACAAAGGTGGAGGATTTGTTTGCACGCATGGAGAATGGTCTTGGCTCAGCGATTGAGACTTGAGACAGTGCTGATACACTAGCTACATGTATAAACATGTTGAAGTCATCATGGCACGCTGTGGTTGTGGTAGCTACAGCTGGCATCACTCATAAGAGGCAAAGTTAGCGCAGCGGCCATCATCCGCGGGCCTGGAAAATTGCTGCATGCAGATGCAGCCGTGCCTGTTGGGCCTGTGCTGGACCTAGATCAGCCCTCCATGGCCGCCGAGGACTTCTCTTTCTACGGGCAGAAGGTGCCCTCTGTGTTCACCTTCCTGGGCATTGGTGGGTGGTATCCTGGTTGACTGCCCTCCAAACCTTCTTGCGTCATGTCTGAAACTGCATGCCAGGAGTCCAAGCCCATGGTTTGCCGCTAGGGGTACCAATGAGGAGATATGCTTTCCCTGGACGATCAACTTGCAGCAGGGACTAGGAGATGACGGTGCACGTTCCTGCATGCCACTGCATGCCATGACGTGCATGGTCTCCTTAGAGCGCTCTTCAGTACAGGGCATATAGGCTGAGCACATGTGCGATTACGTGAAATCATGAATCAAAACATCGTTTCACTTGTTCCCCCTCCTAATTTGCTCTTCTGCTTGCTGATAATCACAGGAGACACAAACCTGGGGACTGATGTCTCCCTCCACAACAGCCACTTCAAAATGGACGAGCGCCAGATGGCCTTGGGTGCTGCACTCCATGCAGCCACTGCTCTAGAGTTCATCAACCGCCACGGACATGGAAATAGCAGCAAACAAAGTGCTGATGAGCTCTGAGAAACACGGGGGCTCCCACACCCAAAGCTGGAGCTTATGACTTGACAGGCTTATTGGGTTGCTTGAGCATTCCTTCCAGCTGCATTGATTTGAAGCTAATTGCTCTGATTGTGCTTTGCTTACAAAATATGTATAGGGTAATATTTCGTTATAGCAGCATTCTTGGCACATGGGCGAATGTGCCCGCAACATGATGATATGTTGACAATATGTAGTTGTGGCTTGTGTATCTTAAGAAAAGAAAAAGAAAAGAAAAACTACGTAGGCAACGAGACCACTCCCTACATCTATTAAGGAAAAGGAGACACATTGGCCCGAAGAGCCGTGAGTCCCCTCCACCAGGGAGAATGAAGAACTTGTGAGGATCTGGAGGGTGACAAGCCGCCCCCTGCTCCAGACCAAGACCTTGAGAGCAACTGGATTTTTCAAGAGCGCGTCTAGTAGTTGACAGTTTATGTGCATAGAGCACAGAATGAGCATGTAAC
>LFIK01000981.1_pt1 | contig 22113 bp, 19 predicted proteins | sample 643401 | NCBI WGS metagenome assembly LFIK01 (sample SAMN03777447, study PRJNA286221) | soda lake metagenome | biome: soda lake; feature: Kulunda steppe; material: water; isolation source: sample T5-Br brine of Lake Tanatar-5 | place: Russia: Kulunda steppe | collected 2010-07
ACTTCTTGCCGTGCACCATCAGGTTGTTCATGAACTTCGTCAGCACCCGGTCGCCATACTTGGCGTCGGGCAGGATCTCGCGCTTTTCGGCGGCGTGACGACGGGACATCTGCGCTTCTCCTTACTTGGGCCGCTTGGCGCCGTATTTCGAACGGCGCTGGCGACGATCCTTCACGCCCTGCGTATCCAGCACACCGCGCAGGATGTGGTAACGCACCCCGGGAAGATCCTTCACGCGGCCGCCGCGGATGAGCACGACGGAGTGCTCCTGCAGGTTGTGCTTTTCGCCGGGGATGTAGCTGATCACCTCGTAGCCGTTAGTCAGCCGCACCTTCGCGACCTTGCGCATGGCCGAGTTCGGCTTCTTCGGCGTGGTCGTGTAGACGCGGGTGCAGACGCCGCGCTTCTGCGGGCTCTGCTCCAGATGGATCGACTTCACCCGCTTGACCTTGGGCTGCCGCGGCTTGCGGATCAGCTGTTGAATCGTCGGCATTCCGGTTCCCCGTGTTGCATCACGTTCATCTCGGCTCGCGCCGGAGGCGCGGATTGTAGACTCGCGCCGGAGGCGCGGAATTCGGGCGGCGGATTGCATCTGCACAAACGCCAAAACCGCCTTCGTCCCGCCTGTACCGGGACGATGCGGTGGGATTCCAGAGGATCGGGGCGACCGGGCCCGGATCGTGACCACTCAGTATTTTGAACACCCGTCCGACGCCCTGCGCCGGATCAAGCGGATATGCGGCGTCTAGACAGAGTCGCGGTGCTTGTCAAGCGCCCGCGGCGCGGCAGACAGCATTGCGTGGCTCAGCGCAGGAACGGCGCGTCCTCGCCCCAAAGCTCGGCGACTCGATCGTCGCGTCCGCAGCTGTCGCGGTAGAGGCTGTAGGCGGAAGACCGGGTGCGCGGGCCGAAGCGCGTCATGGTGATCGCGCTCGAGTTGGCATAGTTCTGGTGCTCCTCCTCGGCCATCCAGAACTGTCCGGCGTCACGGATCGGGGTGACCACATCGGCGCCGAGCGCGTCTTCGGCCTCGGCCTTGGCGGCTTCGGCACTCGCGCGCTGCGCATCGGTCTCGACGAAGATCGCCGTGGTGTAGCTCTCGCCGCGATCGCAGAACTGGCCGCCGGCGTCGAGCGGATCGATCGAGCGGAAGAACAGACGCATGATCTGGTCGTAGTCGATCTCGCCGCTGTCGAAGGTGATCTTCGTCGCCTCGAGGTGCCCGGTCCCGCCCGAGACGACCTCGCGATAGGTGGGGTTCTCCGTCTCGCCGCCGATATAACCGACGACGACATCCTCGACCCCGTCAACGCGGCGGAAATCCGATTCCACGCACCAGAAACAGCCCCCGGCGACGATCGCCGTCTCGGATTGCGCCGCTGCGCCCTGCGGTGCGCCCAGTGTCGCCAGCGCCAGCGCGCCGGATACCAGTACCATGGAAAGTCGCATCATCACCTCCTGTTTCGCCGCAAAATGCGCCCGCGCCCCGCAAAGGCAAGCCCGCACCCCCTCACGCGACGGTGAGCCTCAGCCCCCGCCGAGCCGGCGCTCGCGCATCGCCAGAAGCCGCAGCCGCAGCGCATTGAGCTTGATGAAGCCCTGCGCGTCGGCCTGATCGTAGGCACCGGCGTCGTCCTCGAAGGTCACATGTGCTTCGGAATAAAGCGAATGCTCGGACCAGCGCCCGACGGTGCGCGCCGCGCCCTTGTAGAGCTTGAGCCGCGCGGTGCCGGTGACGTGGCGCTGCGAATGGTCGATGGCGGCCTGCAGCATCTCGCGCTCGGGCGAGAACCAGAAGCCGTTATAGATCAGCTCCGCATACTGCGGCATCAGCTGGTCCTTCAGATGCGCGGCGCCGCGATCGAGGGTGATCTGCTCGATGCCGCGATGCGCCTCCAGCAGGATCGTGCCGCCCGGCGTCTCGTAGATGCCGCGCGATTTCATCCCCACGAAGCGCCCTTCCACGAGGTCGAGCCGCCCGATCCCGTGCTTGCCGCCGAGCTCGTTGAGCTTCGTCAGCAGCGCCGCCGGCGAGAGGCTTTCGCCGTTGATGGAGACGGCATCGCCGCGCTCGAAGCCGATCTCGACGAATTCGGGCGCGTCGGGGGCGTCCTCGGGGTTGGTGGTGCGCTGATAGACATAGTCGGGCGCGTCCTCGGCCGGATCCTCGAGCACCTTGCCCTCCGAGGAGGTGTGCAGAAGGTTGGCATCGACGGAGAACGGCGCCTCGCCGCGCTTGTCCTTCGCGATCGGGATCTGGTGCGCCTCGGCGAAGTCGATCAGCTTGGTGCGGCTCGTGAGGTCCCATTCGCGCCAGGGCGCGATCACCCGGATATCGGGGTCGAGCGCATAGGCCGCGAGCTCGAAGCGGACCTGATCGTTGCCCTTGCCGGTGGCGCCATGGGCGACGGCGTCGGCGCCGGTCTCGGCGGCGATCTCGACGAGGCGCTTCGAGATCAGCGGGCGCGCGATCGAGGTGCCGAGCAGGTAGAGCCCCTCATAGACCGCGTTGGCGCGAAACATCGGAAACACGAAATCGCGCACGAATTCCTCGCGCAGATCCTCGATATGGATGTCGTCCGGCGCGACGCCGAGCATCTCGGCCTTGTTGCGCGCGGGCTCGAGCTCCTCGCCCTGGCCCAGATCGGCGGTGAAGGTGACGACCTCGCAGCCATACTCCGTCTGCAGCCATTTCAGGATGATCGAGGTGTCGAGCCCGCCGGAATAGGCGAGAACGACCTTCTTCGGCGCGGCCATGGCGGCCCCCTTCGGTCATTGCGGATCGCCGGCGGGCTTAGCGGCTTTGCGCCGGGGCGGCAAGCGGGCGGTTGCGGCGCGTGGCTCGACTGCCAGGTGGCGCTCGGCTGATCTGGGGGGCATCCAGGCGGAAGCATATGACAACCCGCGATCGCGGGCGCAGTGGTCGTCCGTGCTGGCCTTGATCTTCTCGATGGCCGCCGCGGCCGTCGGGCGCTGCCGCGCGCCTTAGAGGAAATGCCCTGAGGGGGTGGCTCGCCATCCTGTTTTTCGTGCTGTTCTTCTCGGCGGCGTTCTCGCCGTGCCTCGCGGGGCTCAAGGTCATCATCGCGGCGATCTTGGAGGAGTTCGCGATGAGCGACGTGTGCAACCCACCATCGCGGGGCAGCCGGTGCTCGATTTCGTCGATCAGGTCGGCGGAACCAACACGGTGATCGCCTCGGGGTGATCGGAGCGGGGCTGTTCTGCTGGCTGGTGCCGCGTCCGCACATCGGCCAGTCGCTGGGCGCGCGCAGCGTCTGGTGGTCGGCGCGGATCTATCTGGTGGGACACACCCTGCCCTTCGTCGTGGCCGCCGGGCTGAGCTGGCGCGCGGCAGGCTGACGGCTCAGAGCATGTGCCTCGCGCGGGCGCCGCGCTCGATCGCGGCGGCGTGGAGGCGGTCGATGTTGAATTCGTGACGGATTTCCTCGAGCAGGCGCAGCTCGGTCTGCAGCAGGATGCCGTCGGCGGCGGCGACGTCGCAGGCCAGCGCATAGGCCGTTTCGTTCAGACGCTCGGGCAGGCTGCCGCGCAGCAGCCCGAACAGCGCGTCGAGCCCGTTCTCGTCCTCGAGCAGGTCGAAGACGGTCTGCGCGACACCCCGGATGCGGTCGGCGTCGTAATCGGCGAAAACGGGCAGGTGGTCCACGATCTGCTCGATCGTCACGAGTTCCGAGGTGCGGATCGTTTCATCGGAGATCGAGATCGCGATCATGATCGCGACGAGACTGTCCTGGGCCGAATAGGCGACCTCGGTCATGCACGTGCCCTCTCGCTTGCCGCCCTCAGCAATCGCCGATGCGCCGGCCTTCCATCGTCTGGGTCATGTCGATCTCGCCCATCTCGGTGTCCATCGTCGCGTCGAACACACCGCTCGCGGTATCGCCCATGAAAGCGATTTCGCCATCGATGTCGAAGCTGCCGCCCTGCGGGTCGGTGCACGACATGGTGTAGGTCATCGAGTCCGCCGAGACGGTCCGATCGGTGACGCTGCACTCGACGCCTTGTTCGTCGTCCATCTGCAGGATGCTGTCGACGATGTCCTCGGCGCGCACACATTCGCGCGAGGTCTGCGACTCGCCGGGCATCTCCATGGCGCCCTCGAAGCTCGTCTCGCTCTCGAACTCCCATTCGCCGGAGTCGATGTTGGGGGTCTCGGCGATGGCGAGGGCCGGCAGCGTGCCAGCGGCGAGGACGGCGAGAACGGAAAGACGGGTCATTGCATGCTCCTGTTGGTGTCGCACGCCGCAGCGTAGCAGAGCCGTGCGCTGCTGCAATCGCCGCGTCGGCGCGGGGGCGAATTGACGCCCGGCGGGTGTGGCACTAGGAAGCGGGGCCTCGCGGGCCGTGTCCGCGACCGCAACAGAGGGTATGACCATGTCCGAAATGCGCGATGCCGCGATGAGCTCCAAGGCCTGGCCTTTCGTGGAGGCGCGGCGGGTGCTCGACCGCCATGCGGGGCGCGCGCCAGAGAAGGGGCATGTGCTCTTCGAGACGGGGTACGGGCCATCGGGCCTGCCACATATCGGCACCTTCGGCGAGGTGGCGCGCACCACCATGGTGCGCCGGGCCTTCGAACTGATCTCGGACATACCGACACGGCTCGTGTGCTTTTCCGACGACATGGACGGGTTGCGCAAGGTGCCCGACAACGTTCCCGACCGCGCCGGCATGGCCGAGGATCTGGGCCTTCCGCTGAGCAAGGTGCGCGATCCGTTTGGCACCCATGACAGTTTTGGGGCGCACAACAACGCCCGGTTGCGCGCGTTTCTCGACGCGTTCGGCTTCGAATATCAATTCGCCTCCTCGACCGAATACTACCAGTCGGGCCGCTTCGACGCCGCGCTGCTGACGGTGCTCGAGCGGTTCGACGAGATCATGGCGATCATGCTGCCCTCGCTTGGCGGGGTGAACGAGGAGCGGCGCGAGAGCTATTCGCCCTTCCTGCCGGTCAGCCCGAAGACCGGGCAGGTGCTTCAGGTTCCCACGCTGGAGCGCAAGGTCGCGGCTGGCACCATCGTCTACGCGGAACCCGACGGCGAGCGCGTGGAGATCCCGGTGACCGGCGGCAACGTCAAGCTGCAATGGAAGCCCGACTGGGGCATGCGGTGGGCCGCGCTCGGGGTCGATTACGAGATGTATGGCAAGGATCTCATTCCGTCCGCGGAGCTGTCGTCGAAGATCTGCGCCGCGCTCGGCACGCGGGCGCCGGAACTCTACAATTACGAGCTATTTCTCGACGAGAGCGCGCAGAAGATTTCCAAGTCGAAGGGCAACGGGCTGTCGATGGAGGACTGGCTGCGCTATGCGAGCCCGGAGAGCCTGTCCTATTTCATGTACCAGAAACCGAAGACGGCCAAGCGGCTCTATTTCGACGTGATCCCCAAGGCCGTGGACGAGTATCATCAGCAACTACGGGCCTACCCGGACCAGGACGCCGCAAAGCGCGTCGCCAACCCGGTGTTTCACATCCATGGCGGCGCGGTGCCCGAAAGCCGGATGGTGGTGTCCTTCGCGATGCTGCTCAACCTCGCGAGCGTATCGGCAGCCGAGAGCAAGGAAGCGCTTTGGGGCTTTATCGGGCGCTACGCGCCCGACGCCACACCCGAAACGCATCCCGATCTCGATGCCGCGGCGGGGTTCGCGGTGCGGTATTTCCACGACTTCGTCGCGCCGACGCGGCAGGTCCGCGCGCCGGATGCGCGCGAGCGCGCCGCCCTTGCGGATCTGCGCGACCGGCTCGCGGCGTGGCAGGGCGGGCGCGATGCGGAGGCGCTGCAATCGGAGGTCTTCGCGGTGGGCAAGGCGCATGGCTTCGAGCCGCTGCGCGACTGGTTCAAGGCGCTCTACGAGGTGCTGCTCGGGGCGAGCCAGGGACCGCGCTTCGGCGGGTTCGTGGCGCTTTACGGGATCGGGGAGACCGTCGCGCTGATCGACCGGGCGCTGGCGGAGACACCCGCCGGCTGATGTGGCGTTGCCGGCGGGTGGCGGCGCGCTAACTGAGGCGCGTCATCGTGGAGAGGCCGCCATGCGCCGCGTCATCGTTCTGGTCGTTTGTGCCTTCATCACCCTCACCGCCCCGGCGGCGGCGCGCGAGGACGGCATCCGCGCGACGATCAGCGATCAGATCGCCGCCTTCCTGGAGAACGATCTCGACGCGGCCTACGGCCACGCCGCCCCCGGCATCCAGCGGCTCTTCGGCTCGCCGGAGCGCTTCGGCGAAATGGTGCGCGGCGGATATCCCATGGTCTGGCGACCGCGGACGTTCGAATTCCTCGGGCTGCGCGAGGAAGGCGGCCGGTTCTGGCAGCGCGTGATGATCACCGGCCCCGATGGCGGGTTGCATATCCTCGATTACGACATGCGCGAGATCGACGGCGTCTGGCGCATCGGCGGCGTCGTTCGGGTACCCGGCGCGGGGGCGTGACGCCGGGCACCGCGCGGCGAGGTTAATCCCTCTTAAACCTGCATTGATATCTCTGTTTCGGTCACGCGACGGGCCCGGCGCGCGCCGGGCACGCGCGCGGCGCGGCGAGCGGGATCGGTCGGCTCGCGGCGTGGAGCATGGACATGGGAAGGTGCTGGGAATGAACAAGGCGATTACCGACAATCTCGAACTGATGCCGCCGCCGTTCTCGCAGGGGCTCGATGTGTGGTCGAGCGAGGACGGCACGCCGGGATCGGATACCTATGAGGGCGCGCCCAACGCCGCGATCGTCGATGCCGATCAGGATTTCGGCAGCGCGCTCGAACTGTCGAAGACCCAGAGCGTGCAGCGGCTGCGCTGGAAGGGCGAGGTGCCGGTTCTGCCGGGAACCTATCTGCGCGTGCGCGCGCGCATCAAGGCGATCAGCGGCGATCTGCCCTCGGTGCGGATCGCGGGCTGGGCCGGCGACGGCGATGGCGGACAGGTCGGCGGGGTGCCCGGGACCGGCCCCGAGACCGAACTCACCGAATACGGCAGCGTCGTCACCGTCGAGGCGATCATCGGCAGTGGCGATCGCGGCGGGGTCGACATGGTCTGGGGCATGGCGCCCGAATACGGCCATTTCGGGCTCGACCTCGTGGGGCCGACGGGCGGCGTGGTGCGCATCGACGACATCGAGATCACCGATGTGACGGCGGTGTTCCATCGCGAGATGATGGACTGGGTCGATGTGCGCGACTATGGCGCGATCGGCGACGGCGACACGGATGACCGCGCCGCCTTCGCCGCGGCCGACGCCGCGGCGGCCGAGACGGGGCGACAGCTTCTCGTGTCGCAGGGCGTCTACTACATCGGCGACACGCTCACGATCAGCGTGCCCGTGCGCTTCGAGGGGCGGCTCGAGATGGATGCCGGATCGCGGCTTCAGCTCACGCGCAGCTTCGATTTTCCGACCTATTCGAAGGCTTTCGGCGATGACGAGCTGGGTTTTCGCAAGGCGGTGCAGGCACTTTTCAACTTCACCCAGCATGTCGTGCTCGATCTCAAGGGCCGACGCTTCGCCCTCTCGGAGCCGCTCGACATGCATGCGGTCGTGGGCAATCGCGACAGCTTCGCGCAGCGCCGCGTGATCACGAACGGGCAGATCCAGCTCGAGGAAAGCTCGGCCTGGCAGACGCGAAGCTTCACCCGGCAGGCGAGCTATTCGCCCAACGACGAGCGCACGCTCACCGGTGTCGAGAATGCCGACGAGATCCCGATCGGCGCGCTCGTGACGGGCAGCGGGGTGGGGCGCGAGGTCTATGTCGTGGCCCGCAATCCGGGCGCGGAGACGCTCACGCTGAGCCAGCCGCTGTTCGATGCCGAGGGCACGCAGAGCTACACCTTCACACGCTTTGCCTACGCGCTCGATTTCTCGGGCTTCAGCCACCTGTCGAAATTCGAGATCACCAACATCGAGTTCCAGTGCCGGGGACATGCCAGCGCGGTCCTGCTGGCGCAGGAGGGGTTGGCATTCCGGATCTTCGAATGCGTGTTCAACCGACCCAAGGACCGCGGCATCACCTCGCCGGGGCGCGGCTGCCAGGGGCTGTTCGTCGATAACTGCCAGTTCGAGTCCAACGAAATGCCGATGCGCGCGCAGGACCGGACCTCCATCGCGCTCAACGTGAACGCCAATGACAGCAAGATCCGCAACAACCGCGTGGTGCTGTTCGGCACCTTCTCGGTGACCCACGGCTCCGGTCACATCTATATCGGCAACCACTTCTTTCAGGGTGACAACGAGTCCGAGGGCATCCGCCAGCCCGGCCTCGTCTTCACCCAGCCCAACGTGATGAGCACGGTGACGGGCAACTACATCGACAACTGCTCGATCGAGTGGACCAACGAGCACAGTGCGACGCCGGAATTCGGCACGCAGTTCTCCTTTGGCGGGCTGACGGTGACGGGCAATACCTTCACCACCATCGGCGTTGCGCCCTGGGTGCGGCTGTTCGTGATCAAGCCCCACGGGCCGGGCCACTACATCCAGGGGTTGAACCTGTCGGGCAACGTGTTCCGGATGATCAACGGCGCCATCGATCGCGTGGACATGGTCGATGACAGCATCGCCGACCTCGATTATGCGCGGTTGCGCAACGTCGTCGTCGAGAACAACGCCTTCAACGCGGTGATGCAGCCGATCGCGAACCCGGTGATGCTGCGCCATGATCAGGTCGGCGAGGACAATGTCTGGACCGTGGAGACCGGTGGCTACCTGCCCTTCGAGGGGCGTGCGCGCAACGTGCAGGCGCTCGTGGTCGAGGGGCCGGTGACCGACGCGGACGACGAGACGGTCTTCGCCATGCCCTATGTCCAGACCGGCCAGGGATCGGGCGGCAGCGCGATCCGGCTGCGCTGGCCCGAGCCGGTGAAGGGGCGCGCGCATGTGACGATCCGGGTCGACAATCCGAACTGACGCCGGCAGCGGCGCGGGAGACGGCGGGGGCGCAGGCACGGGCTTGCGCCCCTTTCTTGCATGGGTAAGTGCGGGTGAAGATCAGGCCTCGATTGCCGGGCGAATCACCTGCCGCGGCCCGGCCTGGGAGCGGCTTGCGATCGCAAGCGTTCCGTAGCGTCGCGGCCCGTGCGTGCGCCCGCGTTCGGTATGGCAGCGCATACTATGCACCCGACGCGTCACGGTTGCACCACACAGCCGCGCAGCAAGGTTCTGATCTGCTTTGATTAAAGCTTGCGCCGCAGGAAGCCCTTTACAGATTTTCGATCGTTTCTGTGAAGGATTTTACAACAAAAACAATGCGAGAAAAGGGGTTACATGAAAATTGACTGATGCGTTAGACTTCTCGAGGGATGGAGCTCTTGCGGTGACGACAGCGGGAGCATGCGCGCCGCCGCGATCCGGGGCGCTGGATGTACGGAGGAGGATCCATGGCAAACGATTCCAAGGCCGCTGGCGGCACAGCTCAAGCGTTCGAGCCGCCCGAGCAATTTGCCGCCAAGGCCCATCTGGACGCCCGCGGGTACGAGACGATGTATGGCCGCTCCGTCAAGGATCCGGAGGGGTTCTGGGCCGACGAGGGCAAGCGGCTCGACTGGATCAAGCCATACAGCAAGATAAAGACCGCCAATTTCGATTACGGCAATGTCGATATCCGCTGGTTCGAGGACGGCACGCTGAACGTCGCCGCCAACTGCATCGACCGCCATCTCGAGAAGAACGCTGACCGCACCGCGATCATCTTCGAGCCCGACTCGCCCGATACCCCTGCCCAGAACATAAGCTACCGCGAGCTGCACGAAAAGGTCTGCCGCATGGCCAACGTGCTGCGTGCGCAGGGCGTGACCAAGGGCGACCGGGTGATCATCTACCTGCCGATGATCCCGGAGGCGGCCTATGCCATGCTCGCCTGCGCGCGGATCGGCGCGATCCACTCGGTGGTGTTCGCCGGCTTTTCGCCCGACGCGCTCGCCGACCGGATCAATGACTGCGAGGCCAAGCTCGTCATCACCGCCGACGAGTCGCCGCGCGGCGGGCGCAAGACGGCGCTCAAGTCCAACACCGACGCCGCCTTGCAGCGCTGCTCGGACAAGGTGCGCTGTCTCGTCGTCAAGCACACCGGCGGCCAGACCACTTGGATCGAGGGGCGCGACGTCGATGTCAACGCGATGATGTCGCAGGCCGCGCCCGACTGTCCGCCCGAGGAGGTCGGCGCGGAGGATCCGCTCTTCATCCTCTACACCTCCGGCTCGACCGGCAAGCCCAAGGGCGTGGTGCACAGCTCCGGCGGCTATCTCGTCTTCGCGGCGATGACGCACCAGTACACGTTCGATTACCATGAGGGCGACGTGTTCTGGTGCACCGCCGATGTCGGCTGGGTGACGGGTCACAGCTACATCATCTACGGCCCGCTTGCGAACGGTGCGACCACGCTGATGTTCGAGGGCGTGCCGACCTACCCGGATGCGGGTCGGTTCTGGGCGGTCTGCGAAAAGCACAAGGTCAACCAGTTCTACACCGCGCCGACGGCGATCCGCGCGCTGATGGCGCATGGCGACGAGCCGGTCACGAAGCACGATCTCTCCAGCCTCAAGCTGCTCGGAACCGTCGGAGAGCCGATCAACCCGGAGGCCTGGAACTGGTATAACGAGGTCGTGGGCGGCAAGCGCTGTCCGATCGTCGATACCTGGTGGCAGACGGAAACGGGCGGCCATCTGATCACGCCCCTGCCTGGCGCCACGCCGACCAAGCCGGGCTCGGCCACCACGCCGTTTTTCGGGGTGCAGCCCGCCGTGCTCGAGCCCGAGTCGGGCAAGGAGATCGAGGCCACCGAGGCCGAGGGCGTGCTGGTGCTCAAGGATAGCTGGCCGGGGCAGATGCGCACCATCTGGGGCGATCACCAGCGGTTCCAGGACACATACTTCCAGCAATACAAGGGCTATTATTTCTCCGGCGACGGCTGCCGGCGCGATGCGGACGGCTATTACTGGATCACCGGGCGCGTCGATGACGTGATCAATGTCTCCGGGCACCGCATGGGCACCGCCGAGGTCGAGAGCGCGCTGGTGGCGCATCCGAAGGTCGCCGAGGCGGCGGTGGTGGGCTACCCGCACGACATCAAGGGCCAGGGCATCTACGCCTACGTCACGCTGATGTCCGGCGAGGAGCCCAGCGACGAGCTGCGCAAGGAGCTCGAGAAATGGGTGCGCACCGATATCGGCCCGATCGCCAAACCGGATCTCATCCAGTTCACGCCGGGCCTGCCCAAGACGCGCTCGGGCAAGATCATGCGCCGCATCCTGCGCAAGGTCGCCGAGAATGATCCCGACAGCCTCGGCGACACCTCGACGCTGGCCGATCCCGGCGTGGTCGACGATCTCGTCGAGAACCGCATGAACCGGGGCTGAGGCCATGAGCATCGCGAAGACGAAGACCCGCGCGCCCGTGCTGATCCTGCTCGGGCCGCCGGGGGCCGGCAAGGGCACGCAGGCGCGGATGCTCGCCGAAGCGTTCGGGCTCGTGCAGCTCTCGACCGGCGACATGCTGCGCGAGGCGGTCGCGAAGGGCACCGAGGCCGGCAAGGCCGCCAAGTCGGTCATGGAGGCGGGCGAACTCGTCTCGGACGATATCGTCCTGGCGATCCTGCGCGACCGGCTCGACGCGCCCGACACCGGCGGCGGCGTAATCCTCGACGGCTTTCCTCGCACCGAGGCACAGGCCGAGGCGCTCGACGACCTGCTCGCCACGCGCGAGGGCCAGGTCGATGCGGCCATCGCGCTCGAGGTCCAGGACGACGCGATGGTGGCGCGCATCTCGGGCCGCTACACCTGCGCCAATTGCGGCGAGGGCTACCACGATACCAACAAGGTGCCCGCCGTCGCCGGGGTGTGCGACAAGTGCGGCGGCACCGAATTCGATCGCCGCGCCGACGACAACGCCGAAACCGTCGCCGCACGGCTCGCCGCCTATCACGAACAGACCGCGCCGCTGATTTCCTATTACGACCGGCGCGGGGTAATTCAGCGTGTCGATGCGATGCAGGATATTGGCGCGGTCGCCACCGCGCTCAACCGCATCGTGGAGAGCGCGCGCCGATAGAGCGAATGCCCGCAGCCCGGGAGGGTGCAGGTGAGAAGAGGCCGGCGCGTATGCCGGGTCGGTCAAATTTGTCCAACGAGGGAGGAAAACCATGTCGGAAAACCCATCCGCCTCGGCCTACTGGAAGGCGAATGTCCGCATCATCAGGATCTGCCTGGTGATCTGGGCGCTCGTCTCCTTCGGCTTCGGGCTCATATTGCGGCCGCTCCTGAGCGGCATTCCCGTCGGCGGGACGGATCTCGGCTTCTGGTTCGCCCAGCAGGGATCCATCCTGGTCTTCATCGCGCTGATCTTCTTTTACGCGTGGTACATGAACAGCCTCGACCGTAAGCACGGCGTGGACGAAGTCTGAGGGCCGGGATCATGGATCAGTTTCTTCTCAACATTCTCGTGGTGGGCGCCACCTTCGTGCTCTATATCGGCATCGCCATCTGGGCGCGCGCCGGCTCCACCTCCGAATTCTATGCCGCGTCGCAGGGGATTCACCCCGTGACCAACGGCATGGCGACCGCCGCGGACTGGATGTCGGCGGCATCGTTCATCTCGATGGCGGGTCTCATCGCCTTCGTGGGTTATGACAACTCGACCTTCCTGATGGGCTGGACCGGCGGCTACGTGCTGCTGGCGATGCTGCTCGCGCCGTATCTGCGCAAGTTCGGCCGCTTCACCGTGCCGGAGTTCATCGGCGACCGGTTCTATTCGCTGCCGGCGCGTCTGGTGGCGGTGCTGTCGCTGATCGTGGCGTCGGTCACCTATGTGATCGGGCAGATGACGGGCGTTGGCGTGGCGTTCTCCAACCTGCTCGAGGTGCCCTCGACAATCGGCATTCTCGTCGGCGCCGCGGTCGTGTTCATCTATGCGGTGCTCGGCGGCATGAAGGGCATCACCTACACGCAGGTGGCGCAGTATGTCGTGCTGATCACGGCCTACACGATCCCGGCGGTGTTCGTCTCGCTGGCGATGACGGGCAATCCGATCCCGCCGCTCGGCCTTTTCTCCGAGCACACGGCATCGGGGCAGCCGCTTCTCGAACGTCTCGACGACGTGGTCACCGATCTCGGTTTCCGCGAATACACCATGAACCATGACAGCATGCTCAACATGACGCTGTTCACGCTGTCGCTGATGATCGGCACGGCGGGGCTGCCGCATGTCATCATCCGGTTCTTCACGGTGCCCAAGGTCGCGGATGCGCGCTGGTCGGCGGGCTGGGCGCTCGTCTTCATCGCGCTTCTCTACCTGGTCGCGCCGGCGGTGGGGGCGATGACGCGCCTCAACATCATCGACACGATCTATCCGGAAGGCACCGAAAACGAACCCGTGCAGTTCGAGGAGCGCCCCGACTGGATGCGCGCCTGGGAGGTCACCGGGCTCGTGCAGTGGGAGGACAAGAACGAGGATGGTCGCATCCAGTTCTACAACGACGACAGCGACGACTTCGCGGCCGAGGCCGAGGAGCGCGGCTGGGAAGGCAACGAGCTTACCGTCAACAACGACATCCTCGTGCTCGCGAGCCCGCAGATCGGCGGACTTCCGGGCTGGGTGATCGCACTGGCGGCCGCAGGCGGGATCGCGGCGGCGCTCTCGACGGCGGCGGGGCTTCTGCTCGCCATCTCGGGATCGGTGTCGAACGACCTCGTCAAGGGCTGGCTCGCGCCCAACATCTCGGAACGCGGCGAGTTGCTGTCGGCGCGCATCGCGATGGCCGGGGCGATCGTGCTGGCGACGTATCTCGGGCTCAATCCACCGGGTTTCGCGGCGGAGACGGTGGCGCTGGCCTTCGGGCTCGCGGCGGCGTCGATCTTCCCGGCGCTGATGATGGGCATCTTCTCGCCCAAGATCAACGACAAGGGCGCGACGACCGGGATGCTCGTGGGTCTGCTCTTCACGGTGGGGTACATCTTCACCTACAAGGGCATGTTCTTCATCCCCGGCACCAACCTTCTGCCCGACACGGCGGAATACTGGGTGTTCGGCATCGCGACCGTCTCGGTCGGGGCCGTGGGGGCGATGCTGAACTTCGCGACCGCCTTCATCATCTCGAGCATGACGGAGGAGCCGCCCGAGGAGATCCAGGAGCTCGTCGAGAGCATCCGCGTGCCGCGCGGGGCCGGCGGCGCCCAGGATCACTGACGATACCGGCCCGTCCCTTCGGGGGCGGGCCACCCCGCACCGCGCCGGAGGGGAGGACGGCATGGACAGCGATGACAAGGCCGTAATCGCCTTTCTCGAGACGGTGCATCCCTATGACAGCCTGCCGCGGGACGAGCTGGCGCGCGTCGCCGGTTCCTTCAGCCGCAGGGAGGTGCGCGCCGGGGGCGCCATCTTCGCCATCGGCGATCCGCTCGAGGGGCTTTACATCGTGCGCCGCGGCGCCATCGAGGTGCAGGATGGGCATGGCGCCGTGGTCTCGGTGCTGGGACCGCGCAACAGCTTCGGCGAGCGCGGGCTGATGCGCGAAGGGCTCGCCGTGACCAACACCCATGCGGCCGAGGACTCGGGTCTGCTGGTGCTGCCGGCCGACATGTTCCATCGTCTGGTCGCCGATTTCCCGGCATTTGAGCGGTTCTTCAATCGCGGCAGGTCGGCCGAGATGCGCGGCAGCGAACTCTCCACGCTCAAGGTCGGCGACCTGATGAGCCGCCGTCCCGTGACCTGCGCGGCCGACGACACGATCGCCGAAGCCGCGCGGCGCATGCGCGACGCCAGGGTCTCGAGCCTCGGCGTGGTCGAGGACGGGCGCCTGTGGGGCGTGATCACGACGCGCGACCTGTCGAACCGGGTGCTCGCCGAGGGGCGCGATCCGTCGGGGCCTGTGCGCGAGGTGGCGACCCGCGATCCGATCACGCTGCCGCCCTCGGCGCTGGGGTCGGACATCCTCAACCTGATGCTGGAGCGCGGCATCGGCCATGTTCCCGTCGTCGAGGCCGGCGAAATGCGCGGCATGATCACCCACACCGATCTGACGCGCTTTCAGGCGATCAACTCCGCGCAGCTTATCCGCGAGGTCGCCGCCGCCGAGGATGTCGCCGCCATGACGCGCGCCACCGAGCGCATCCCGCAGCTACTGGTGCAGCTCGTCGCCGCGCATAACGCGCATGAGGTCGTCACCCGGCTCATCACCGACATCGCCGACGCGGTCACGCGCCGCCTGCTGACCCTCGCCGAGGCCGAGCTCGGCCCGCCACCCGTGCCCTATCTCTGGCTGGCCTGCGGCAGCCAGGGCCGGCAGGAGCAGACCGGCGTCTCGGATCAGGACAACTGCCTGTTTCTCGACGATTCCGTCACCGACGACGACCTGCCCTATTTCGACAGTCTCGCACGCTTCGTCAGCGACGGGCTCAATGCGGCCGGCTACTACTACTGTCCCGGTGACATGATGGCCACGAACCCGCGCTGGCGTCAGCCCGTGCGCGTCTGGCGACAGTATTTCCGCGGCTGGATCGACAACCCGGTGCCCGAAGCGCAGATGCTCGCCTCGGTGATGTTCGATCTGCGCCCGATCGGCGGCGACACGCGGCTGTTCAGCGATCTGCAGAACGAGACCCTCGCCGCGGCGGCGCGCAACTCGATCTTCGTGGCGCACATGATCTCGAATGCGCTCAAGCACGCGCCGCCACTCGGGCTGCTGCGCGGCTTCGCCACGATCCGGACCGGCGAATACAAGAACCATGTCGACATGAAGCTCGGCGGGGTGATCCCGATCGTCGATCTCGGGCGCGTCTATGCGCTGCGCGGGCGGCTCACGCCGGTGAACACGCGCGCGCGGCTCGAGGCTGCGGGCGAGGCCGGGGTGATCTCGGGGGCGGGCGCGCGCGATCTGGTCGATGCCTATGACCTGATCGCGGAGATGCGCCTCAAGTCGCAGGCGGCGCTCGTGCGTTCCGGGCGCAAGCCCGACAACTACCTCGCCCCGGCGGATCTGTCGGATTTCGATCGCAGCCATCTGCGCGATGCCTTCGTCGTGGTGCGCACGATGCAATCGGCCGTCGGACAGGGCCGCGGAACGTTGAGCTAGGGGGGCGGATGCTTCTGGAATTCATCGCCACCATCGCGACGGGCTTCGGCATCGCCGGCGTGATCCTGATCGTGAACACGATCACGCGCGGCCTGCTGCCGCGCTGGAGCATGCCCGTGGGCGTGGGGGTGGGGATGCTGGCCTTCACGATCTGGTCGGAGTATGCGTGGCTGCCGCGCACCGTCGACGCGATGCCCGGCTCCGTCGAGGTCGTCTCCACTAACCAGACCTCGGCCTTCTATCGCCCCTGGACCTATGTCGCGCCGCTGACGACGCGGTTTCGCGCCGTCGATCACGCCGCGAGCATGACGCATCCGGATCACCCGGAACTCGTCCTCACGCGGGTCGTTCTGATGGGGCGATGGGAGCGCAGCTACGATATCCGGGTGATGGTCGATTGCGCCCGGGGGCGGCGCGCCGATCTGCTCGAAGGGATGGATTTCGACGGCGACGGCACGCTGGAGGAGGCGCGCTGGCGCGACATGCCGGAGGACGACGAAATAGTACGGGCGGTCTGCAACGGGGAGTGAGAGCATGGCCGAAGGGGGGAGCGGCAAGAGCATCCTTGTCATCGAGGACGAGGACAACATCGCCATCGCGCTCGATTATCTGCTGACCCGGGAGGGGTATCGGCACGAGCGCCTGGCAACCGGCGCGGGCGCGGTGGATCGGGTGCGCGCGCTGCATCCGGATCTCGTCCTGCTCGACGTGATGCTGCCGGAGGTTTCGGGCTACGAGATCTGTCAGGCGGTGCGCATGGAGCCGGATCTCGCGGATGTGAAGATCCTGATGATGACGGCGCGCGGCTCGGCGATGGAGCGGCGCAAGGGGCTCGCGATGGGGGCGGACGGCTTCGTCTCCAAGCCTTTCGAGCTCGCCGAGCTGCGCGCCGAAGTCGGCCGGCTGCTCGATGCGGAACCGTCCACCGATGGGTGAGCGCCCGCGCCTGCGCGTCGCGCTGGTCTTTGCCGCACTCGCGGCGGGGGCGCTCGGCGCGCTGGCCGGGGGGCTCACGCTCGCCTATCGGCGCGCCGGGGCGCCGGAGTTCGCCGGCGTGCTGCTCGAGGCCGGGGTCATCGCGGGCTTCGCGGTCATCGGGCTCGTGGCCTGGGCTTGGCTCGTCTTCGACACGCATGGCGCGCGCGCGGTCGAGGCGCTTGCGGCCAATCTGCGCGCGCATGCGCATTCCGATCTCGATGGCGGCCTCGAGACGACGCGCGCGCGCCATCTGGGCGATCTCGGCCCGGCGGCGAGCGCGGTCGTTGACCGGCTCACCAGCACGCGCGGCGCGCTCGATGACGCCGTCACCCGCGAGACGACGCGGCTGAGCGCCGAGAAGGGCCGCCTCGAGGCGATTCTGTCGGATGTCCCGGTCGGCGTGCTGCTGTGTTCGGGGGCGCATCAGCTCGTCTTCTACAACGGTCAGGCCGTGGATCTGCTGAGTTCGGGCACCGCGCCGGGGCTCGACCGCAACCTGTTCGATTACCTGCGCGACGGACCGGTGCGCCACGCGCATGAGCGCCTCGTCGACTCGGGCGAGCCCGACGCCGCCGCTGACCTGCTCTGCGCCACCACCGGCGAGGCACGCGTGCTCGCCGGTCGGATGCGGCTTCTGGAGGCCTACGACGTGGAGGGGGCGCCGGGTTACGTGCTCACCCTGCGCGACGTGACCGCCGATCTCGACGCCCATGCCAAGCGCGAGCAACTCCTCGCCGAGGTATTCGACCGCGTGCGCCGCCCGGCCGCGAACCTTCAGACCGTCGTCGGCGTGATGGCCGAGAGCGAGGACATGCCGCATACCGAGCGGCTCAACGCCGCGATCCTCGAGGAGGTCAGCACGCTCGTGCAGGCGATCAACGAGCTCGGCGCGCGCTACGACGAGGGGCGCACCGATTGGTGGCCGCTGTCGCAGACCCGCAGCACCGATCTGATGGACGGGCTGCGCGCCCGGCTCGAGGCGGCGGGCGTCGTGCTCGCGATCGAGGATCCGGGGCTCATCCTGCGCTGTGACGGCTTCGAGCTGGTCGCGCTTCTGTCGGAGTTGTCCGCGCATGTCGCAAGCCGCACCGGGTGCGAGCATCTGTGCCTGCGGCTCGTCGAGGAGGACGGCCCCGGCGCGGCCTTCGAGCTGTCCTGGGCCGGACCGCCGATGCCGATGGGCGAATTCGAGGAATGGCTCGCCGCGCCGCTCGATGTCGGGGTGACGGGGGTGACGGGGCGGTCGGTGCTCTTCAATCACGGCACCGAGGCCTGGCCCGAGCCCCTCGAGGACGGGCGCAGCGCGATTCGCCTGCCGATCCGCGAGGCGCGTCGCGCCGTGCGCCGTCCGCCGCCGATCACGCGCAGCGTCGTCTATGATTTCGACCTGCTCGCCAAGCAGCAGGTCGGCGCCGTCGCCGACACGGCCCTCGCCGACCTGACGTATGTCGTCTTCGACAGCGAGACCACCGGCCTCGACACCGCGCGCGACGAGCTCGTCCAGCTTGCCGCCGTGCGCGTCGTCAACGGCCGCGTGGTGCGCGGCGAGCAGGTGGACACGCTCGTCGATCCGGGCCGGCCGATCCCCGCGGGCTCCACACAGGTCCACGGCATCACCGATCAGATGGTGCAGGGCGCGCCGGACCCGGTCGAGACGGTGGCGCGGTTTCACCGCTTTGCCGCGGGCGCGGTGCTCATCGCGCATAACGCCCCCTTCGACATGGCCTTCCTGCAACGCCACGCCGCGGCGCAGGGGACGGGCTTCGACAACCCGGTGCTCGACACGGTGCTGCTCTCGGCGGTCGTGTTCGGGCGTCAGGAGACGCACAGCCTCGATGCCCTGTCCGCGCGGCTCGGCATCACCATTCCCGAGGAGGCGCGCCACACCGCGCTCGGCGACACCATCGCCACCGCGCAGGCTTTCCTCAAGCTCCTGCCGATGCTGCAGGCGCGCGGCATCGTGACCTTTGGCGACGTTCTCGCCGAGGTGCGCCGCCATGGCCGCCTGCTCGAGGATCTCAACTCGTGAACGGGTCCGCCGTGTACCCCACGCCGGTCAGGTAGAGCCCGTGCGGCGGGCAGACCGGCCCGCAGGCGGCGCGATCCCGCGCCTCGAGCGCCGCGGCCACGTCGTCGGGCGCCCACGCCCCCGCGCCCACCCGCTCCAGCGTGCCCACGATCGAGCGGACCTGATTGTGCAGGAAGCTGCGCGCGCGAAAGCACAGCCGCAGCTCACGCCCGGCAGGCCCCGGATGCTCCGCGATCTCGAGCGCGTCGAGCGTGCGCAGCGGGCTGTCGGCCTGGCAGTGCGCGGCGCGGAAGGTGGTGAAATCATGCGTGCCGACAAGATGCGCCGCCGCCGCGCGCATCGCCGCGACGTCGAGCGCGTGCCGACGTTGCCAGGCAAGCCCGGCCTCGAGCGCGAGCGGGGCGCGGCGGATCACGATGCGAAACAGGTAGCGTCGCTCGCGCGCCGAAAACCGCGCGTGAAAATCATCCGCGACGGCTGCCGCGGCAAGCACGGCGACGGGGGCGGGGCGCAGATGGTGGTTCAGCGCCTCCATGAGCCGGAACGGCTCCCATTCACGCGCGAGATCGCAATGCGCGACCTGTCCGCTGGCGTGAACGCCCGAATCCGTGCGCCCCGCCGCGGCGACGGGCGGCGCGCCGGGCTCCAGCTGCGCCAGCGCCGCCTCCAGACCCGCCTGCACCGAGGGCTGCCCGCGCTGACGCTGCCAGCCGCAAAACGGCGCGCCGTGATATTCCAGAAGGAGCGCATAGCGCGGCATCGCTCAGCCGCGCGGCGGCTGATCCAGCCCGCGTTGCACCGCCGGACGGGCGAGGAACCGCTCCAGATAGGCGTCGACATGGGCGAGCGCGTCCCAACCCACCAGCTCCCCCGCCTTGTAGCTGTCGCGCATCGAGCGCAGCCAGGGCGCGATCGCGATATCGGCGATGGAATACGCGCCGCAGACCCAGTCGCGCCCGGCGAGCCGCGCATCGAGCACGCGCAAGAGCCGCGCCGACTCGCCCGTGTAGCGCTCGAGCGGGCGCGGATCCTCGATCTGCGGATTGCGCAGGAACCAGCCCACCTGCCCGAACATCGGCCCCACGCCGCCCATCTGCCACATCAGCCACTGCATGACCTCGCTGCGCCCGGCCGGGTCCGCGGGCCGGAGCCCGCCCGTCTTCTCGGCAAGATAGACAAGGATCGCGCCCGATTCGAACACCGCATGCGCGCCGTCCGGCCCGTCCGGGTCGATCATGGCGGGGATCTTGTTGTTGGGGCTGATGGCGAGGAACTCGGGCGTGAACTGATCATCGGCGCCGATATCGATCCGGTGCGCCTCGTAACGCAAGCCGAGCTCTTCGAGCGCGACGGCCACCTTGATGCCGTTCGGCGTCGGGAAGGAATAGAGCTGGATCGCACTCGGGTCCCGCGGCGGTCGCAGGTCCGAGATGGCGAAATCGGTCAATTGCGGCATCGGGCGCTCTCCTGTGGTGGCGCGGTGGGGATAGCGCGCCGCGCCACCGGAGGAAAGCCCCGCATCCGCAGCCCCCTTGCCGCGGCCGGCACGGCGATGCCGGCGCGACATGCGCGCCGGGGCGCGCCTGCGTCTACTGGCGCAACGCCTTCGACGGCGAGAGCACATCGATGCCGAGCGCGTGCCCCACGGCGTAATAGGTCAGATGCCCCGCATGGGTGTTGAGCCCCGCCAGAAGATGCGGATCGTCCTCGCAGGCCTTGCGCCAGCCCTTGTCGGCGAGCGCCAGCACATGCGGCATCGTCGCGTTGCCAAGCGCGATCGTCGCTGTGCGCGCCACCGCGCCGGGCATGTTCGCGACGCAGTAATGCATGATGCCATCGACCGCGTAGATCGGGTTCTCATGCGTCGTGGCCTTCGATGTCTCGAAGCAGCCGCCCTGGTCGATCGCCACATCGACGAGCGCCGCGCCCGGCTTCATGTCGGCCAGTTGCGCGCGGGTGATGAGCTTGGGCGCGGCCGCGCCGGGGATCAGCACCGCGCCGATGACCATGTCCGCCTGTGGCAGAAGCTCCGCGAGCAGCCCGGCCGAAGAGTAGCCGTTGTGAAACAGCCCCGCGAAGGTGTCGTCGAGATAGCGCAGCCGCGGCAGCGAGCGGTCGAGCACCGTGACCTCGGCGCCCATCCCCGCCGCGATGCGCGCCGCATGCGTGCCCACCACGCCGCCGCCGATCACCAGCACGCGCGCGGGCCCCACGCCCGGCACACCGCCCATCAGCACGCCGCGCCCACCATTGGCCTTTTGCAGCGTCCAGGCGCCCATCTGCGGCGCGAGCCGCCCGGCGACCTCCGACATTGGCGCCAGCAGCGGCAGGCCGCCGCGCTCATCGGTGACCGTCTCGTAGGCGATCGCCGTGACGCCCGACTCGAGCAGGTCGCGCGTCTGCTCCGGGTCGGGGGCGAGATGCAGATAGGTGAACAGCACCTGCCCTTTGCGCAGTTGCCTGCGCTCGCCGGCCTGCGGCTCCTTGACCTTGACGACCATCTCGCAGGCGGCGAAGATTTCCTCGGCGCTCGGCACGATCCGCGCGCCGGCGCTCTCATAGGCGCTATCCTCGAAGCCGGCGCCGGTGCCGGCACCGCTCTGGATCATGACCTCGTGGCCGTGGGCGACGGCCTCGCGCGCGGCGTTGGGTGTCAGCCCGACACGAAACTCCTGTGGCTTGATCTCCGCGGGGCATCCGATTTTCATGATTGTCTCCTCCCGTTACACCCTGATGCTAACCAATCCGGCGTGAAATTGCTTTGAAAAGACCGGTGGCGAAGGGCGGTTTGTGTGATAGAGGCGTGCGAAATCGTCTGTATCTTGCGAAGGATCATGCGCGCATGGAGCCCGACGAGACAGACCTGCGCATCCTCACCGTGCTTCAGCGCCAGGGCCGCATCTCCAATGCCGAGTTGTCAGAGCGCATCCATCTCTCGCCCTCGGCCTGTCACCGGCGCGTTCAAAGGCTCGAGCGCGCGGGGCTGATCCGCGACTATGTCGCGCTTCTCGATGCGCGGCGCATGGGCCGGCCCACCACCGTCTTCG
>LFIK01000982.1_pt1 | contig 22096 bp, 16 predicted proteins | sample 643401 | NCBI WGS metagenome assembly LFIK01 (sample SAMN03777447, study PRJNA286221) | soda lake metagenome | biome: soda lake; feature: Kulunda steppe; material: water; isolation source: sample T5-Br brine of Lake Tanatar-5 | place: Russia: Kulunda steppe | collected 2010-07
CATCCGCTGGGTGGACACGGACAATCGCAGTCTCGTCCATGTGGATAGGCATCTGCTGAATGCCACGCCCCATGAACGGCAGGAGGCGTGGATTCGGCAGCCGGAGGGCTGGGCGCCCGGGAATTATCGCATTGAAGTTTTTGGTGCCGATGCCGAGCTGAGCCCCATCGCGGCGATTGACTATCGCGTGTTCCGCTACGGGGTGGATTGACCACGATATGGATTGTGATGCTCATATCGGCCGTAGAGAACTTGATTGCAGGTGGGGTACAACGATGGGTCTCACCCATGTGACGGCCGCAACTTCAATGTTGCCCCCGTTAAGCATGGGTCAGGCGCCTGTTTTCTGTGCGGCCGGAATAACGTTGGGCTGTCCGCGATCGTGCTGACCGAATACGAGGCCAGGTAGGCGCCAACCCAGCACGTTTCGCCGGGTTATGCCTTTCGTAGGCCAGTAAACGCGCAGCGTTTGCCGGCATCCGCCCAACGGGCCGGACCGTGAACCTCCCGCGTGCCCGCGAACAAGACCCTGCCATGCTTCCCGTCGGCACACTTGATTCATTCACCCTATTCGGTAAGGTGAGCACCCGGCAGGGGGGTACGCCAGACCCGGAGTGGGGCGGTTGAGGTTGCCGGGAGGGCGTGCCTGCCCCTTGTAGCCGAAGCCGACGCGTTCACCGGCTGTTTCTCCAATCACCTAATGCTCTACAGAGGCTGGATTTGACACGTCCAGGGGCATCGCAACGTATTGCCGTTACCGGTGCAAACGGGTTCATCGGGCAGGCGCTGGTGGATCGCCTGCGGGCCGATGGAACGCATGTGGTCGCCCTCACTCGCCGCGAGGTGGAAATCCCCGGTGCCCGCGTCAGCCCAGTGGGCGATCTGGAGGAGGCCGACGGCCTGGAAGAGGCGTTGCGCGGGGTGGACTGCGTGATTCATCTGGCGGCGCGGGTCCATGTGCGGTCTGAGACGCCCGGCACGGATGTGGATGCGTTGTACCAGGCAGCCAATGTGGACGCCAGCCTGCGACTTGCGCAGGCGGCACTGGCCGCGCGGGTCAGGCGTTTCGTCTTCGTCAGCACGGTGAAGGTGCTGGGCGAAAATTCAGGCCAGGTGCCGTTTGGCAGGGCCAGCCTCGCCCGGCCTGAGGACGCCTATGCGCAGAGCAAGTGGAACGCCGAGCAAGTGCTGAAGCGGTTGGCGACCGAGACCGAACTGGAGCTGGCAGTGGTCCGCCCCCCGCTGGTCTACGGACCGGGTGTAGGCGCAAACTTTCAACGTCTGATGCGGCTGGTAGCCCGGGGAGTTCCGTTGCCGCTGGGCGCGGTGCACAATCGTCGGAGCATGATCGCCCTGGAGAACCTGGTGGACCTGCTGGCCCGCTGTGCGAGCCATCCGCGCGCGGCGGGGCAGACGTTCCTGGCGTCTGACGGGCCGGCGGTTTCCACGCCGGACCTGATCCGCGTCATTGCCGCCGCCATGGGGCGTTCACCGCGGCTGGTGCCGGTTCCGGAGCCTTTGCTTCGGCTCATGGGTAGAGTGACAGGGCGGCAAACCGAGATCGAACGTTTATGCGGTTCGCTGCAAGTGGACGACAGACAGACGCGGGAACTGCTGGAGTGGGCGCCTCCCCTCCCGTTCGAAGCCGGTGTAGAAGCGGCTGTTGCGGCATTTGTGCGCGGCGAGCATAACTAGAATGAAAATACGTTGGCGTATTGCCGGCATGTCTTTCGGGGATCTATGACCGTTGTACTGCTTGTCAGCGTGTTCCTGGCTGCGCTCGCGCTCACCGCGTTCCTGCGACGGCATGCGCTGAATGGAAATCTGATCGATTTTCCGAACGAACGTAGCTCTCACACTATCCCGACGCCGAGCGGCGGCGGGATGTCCATCGTGATGGCTGTGTCGGCTGCGTTGCTCATTTTGTGGGCTCCGGGCCTGCTGCACCCCTCCGTGATGGCGGGCCTATTACTTGGTGGAGTGCTGATTGCCGGCATCGGCTACCTGGACGACCGACGCGAGATTCCGCCCGGGCGCCGGCTGGCGGTCCACCTGCTCGCGGCTATGCTTCTGGTGGTACTGGTGGGCCCGTTACCCGCTATCCCGTTCCTTGGCCAGGAACTGGCGCTGGGGCTATTGGCCAGCCTCTTCGCCGTGCTGCTGGTGATCTGGTTGCTTAACCTCTACAACTTCATGGATGGCATCGATGGGCTCGCCGGGGTAGAGGCTGTGACCGTGTTTGGTGGTGCGGCCGCGTTACTCTGGTTGTTTGGAGAGCCTATTTGGGCGCTGGTCGCTGCGCTCTATGCCGCTGCTGCACTGGGCTTTTTGCCATGGAACTGGCCCCCGGCGCGTATTTTCATGGGGGATGGCGGCAGCGGTTTCATGGGGTTTTCGTTCGGCGCGCTGCTGCTCTACACATTCGCGGAGGTCGGCTTTCCCCTGTGGAGTTGGCTGATCCTGCTCAGCGTGTTCATCGTGGATGCCACGTTCACGCTCATCCGCCGCATGCTCCGACGTGAGCAATGGTACCGGGCGCACCGCAACCATGCCTACCAGCACGCCGTCCGGGAAATGGGCGGTCATGCCCCGGTCACCATTACCGTGGCCGCCATCAACCTGCTTTGGCTGTTCCCCCTGGCCTGGGCGGCCATGTTGCATCCCAAGTGGGGGCTGGCATGGCTGCTCATCGCCTGGCTCCCATTGGTCCCGCTGGCTGTGCGGTTCCGCGCGGGTTTGCCAGAACAGAACTCCTAGGGTGATGATCGATACGCTATACGGCCTTGCGGCCGTTGCCGGCAACCGGCCCGGGGTTCGATCCCGCTCAGTCCACCGTCACGACGATCTTGCCGAAATGCTGGTCGCGGGCCATGGCATCGAGGGCCTGGTCGGCCTGTTCCAGCGGGTAACGGGCGCTGATGGGGAGTCGCAACCTGCCCGCGTCAATGGCAGGGCTCAACTGCTCCCAGGCCTTGCCGGCAATGGCTTCCACCTCGTCGGCGGTGCGGGTGCGGAAGGTGACGCCGATGTATGTGATACGCCGCGCGGCATGCAGGTCGAAATCGAACTCCCCGGTATTGCCGCCTAGCCGGCCGACGTTGATGATCCGGCCCTCCAGCCGCGTGGCGCGCAGGTTGGCGTTCGCCACGGGCGCACCGATCTGGTCGATCAGCATGTCGACACCGGCCCCGCCGGTGGCATCCAGCACGGCATCCACCCAGCCGTCATCACCCGTGTCCACGGCCACATCGGCCCCGTGATCCGTCAGGCGGGCACGGCGCTCCTGGTCGCGTGAGGTGCCGATGACCAGGCTGGCGCCGAGTTCACGGGCGATCTGCATGGCCATGATGCCGACCGCGGAACTCGCCCCCTGAATCAGCACCGACTGTCCTTGCCGCAATTCGCCTCGCGTCACCACCGCATCATGCATGGTGTTCAGTGCCAGCGGCAGAACAGCCGCTTCCTGCTCGCTCAGGGTCGCAAGCGGTGCCTTGAAGGTGGTGCGTTCATCCACTGCCGCATACTCCGCAAGCGCCCCGGCGGTCATCGCAATCACCACGTCGCCCTGGCGGAATTGCTGCACCTCCGCCCCCACCTCAACGACTGTGCCGCAGAGCTCGCGCCCCAGACCAACGCTCTGGCCCGCACCCTGGCCACCGGCCATGGCCTGTGCGGTCAGTAGGTCCACCCGGTTCAGCCCGGCCGCATGCACCTTGACCAGCATCTGGCGGGGCTGAAGTTCCGGCTTGGGAACGTCGCGGATTGCTGCTGTTCCATCGGTGATGTTGAACGCCTGCATTGCTGTGTCTCCTCCATGTCTTGTTCGCGCGGAGCGGGCTCCGCCGTCGCTGTCATTCGGTACGTCCAGATTACATAAGTTTCGGTCCCGCTTCGGACTTTTTCCTTTCTCCCACCCATGGCCGGTGCTACGGTTGAAAATGGCAACACGTAAAGTGTTGTCCTGCCTATACATCCTGAGAACGGAGTAGTGGGGGAGATATAACAATGAAACGACGTAAATTTCTGACCGGCGCAGGTGCCGGTGCGGCGGCCGTGGCGGCGAGCACGGTGTATTCACCCAATGTCATTGCGCGCAACCAGCGCTGGCGCCTGGAGATGGTCACCTCCTGGCCGGCGGCCCTGGACAAGCTCTATGGCGGCGCGCAGTACTTTGCGCAACTGGTGGAAGAGGCCACCGACGGTGATGTGCAGATCCGAACCTACCCGGGCGGCGACCAGGTGGGGGCCCTTGAGGTGCGTGGTGCGGTGTCGCGGGGTGCGTTCCCCTGCTGCCACACTGCGCCCTATTACTACATCGGCGAATCGCCGGCCCACGGTTTCTATTCGGCCATGCCCTTCGGGCTCACGCCGGATGAGCACATGGCCTGGATGGTTTCCGGTGGCGGGCAGGAACTCTGGGACGAGTTGAACGCGCCGGACGATCTGATTGCCTTCCCGATGGGCAACACCATGGCCCAGACCGGCGGCTGGTTTAACAAGAAGATCGAATCCACGTCCGATCTGCGCGGGCTGCGCATGCGCTTCCCCGGCCACGGCGGTCGCGTCATGGCCAAGACCGGGGTCAACATCCAGCTCCTGCCGGCAGGCGAAGTGTTCACCGCCATGGAGCGCGGCGCGCTGGATGCCGCCGAATGGATCGGCCCCTACGACGACACCATCCTCGGCATGCACCGCGTGGCGCGGTACTACTACATGCCCAGTTGGGCGGAGCCCAGCGTCATGGGCGCCCTCTACTTCAACAAAGAGGCCTGGGATGAGTTCCCGGCCGACATCAAGATGCAGATCGAAGCCTGCTGCCACAAGGCGGGCAACTGGATGGCCTCGGAATACATGGCCAATAACCCGCCGGCGCTGGAAAAGCTTCAGAGCGAACACGGCATTGAGATACTGAACTTCCCCGAATCCGTCATGGACGCCTTTTACGAGGCCACACAGGAAGTGCACGAGGAAGACATGCGTGACGAGAAGTACCGTCGCATCTATGAGAACTGGGATGCATTCCGCCGCCAGGTTCAGGCGTACAACAAAATCACAACCCACCAGTACCAGGCCTATGCGTACAGCAGGCTCTAGGAAGTCGTGAGCCCGACCGACCGGTCACGGATGACCGGTTTTCCCGCTCCCGCTCATCGTCACGCCCTTGAGGCCTCCGGCAGCCACAGCACCAAGTCGGGGAACAACACCAGCACCACCAGCATCAGCAACTGAATGATGATAAAGGGAATGATGCCGCGGTAGATATGCCGCGTTCGCACCTCGGGCGGTGCCGCCCCGCGCAGATAGAACAGCGCGAAGCCGAACGGCGGGGTCAGGAACGAGGCCTGCAGGTTCATGGCGATCAGCACCGCGAACCACACCGGGTCGAAGCCCAGCGCCACCGCCACCGGGGCGATCAGCGGGATCACGATGAAGGTGATCTCGATGAAGTCGAGGAAAAAGCCCAGGATGAAGATCGTGACCATCACGAAGATCAGGAAGCCCCACTTCCCACCCGGCAGATCCTTCAGGAAGTCCTCCACCAGCCAGTGACCGCCCAGCGCGTTGAACACCATGGCGAAGGCCGTGGCCCCCACCAGGATGATGAATACCATGGACGTCAGCGTGACGGTCTGCTCGTTCACCGCGCGCACGTTCTTCAGCGTGAGCCGGCCGTTGAGAAGGGCGAGTATGGTCGCGCCGAAGGCGCCCATGGCGCCGGCCTCGGTGGGCGAGGCGATGCCGTAGAAAATCGTGCCCAGCACAACCGCAACCAGGATCAGCGGCGGCATCAGGCTCTTCGCCACCGCCAGAGCCAGGTTCTGGACGGCGAACTCCTCGGCATGGGCGGGCATGGCCGGTGCCTTCTCGGCACGGAAGTAGGCGTAGATGGCAATCCACACAATGTAGGCCCCGGCCAGCAGGATGCCGGGGATCAGCGCCCCCATGAACAGGTCACCCACGTTCACCGCCGCCATCTGGTCACCCAGGATGATCAGCACGATACTTGGTGGAATGATCTGCCCCAGCGTGCCGCTGGACGCGATGGCCCCGCTGGCAAGCCCCTTGTCATAGCCGTATTTCAGCATCACCGGCAGGGCCAGGACTGCCATGGTCACCACCGAAGCCCCCACCACGCCGGTGGAAGCAGCCAGCAGCGCGCCCACCGCCACCACGGAAATCGCCAGCCCACCGCGCATGCGCCCGAACAGCCGGCCCATGGTCTGCAGCAGATCCTCGGCGAGCCCCGAGCGCTCCAGCATCACACCCATAAACACAAAAAAGGGCACGGCTAATAACGTGTAATTATCCATGATGGAGCCGAACACGCGCTGCGGGAACACCTGCAGCCGCCTGACCCGGAACTGCGGATCCCACGGGAACTCGAGTAGCCCCAGGGTGGGCAGCAGATCGCTGAACAGCAGCGTGAACACCACTGCCGTGCCGCCCAGCGCAAACGCCACCGGGTAGCCGGTGAGCAGGAAGATCAGCAGCACCGGGAACATCCAGAAGGCAAGGTATTCCATCAGGCGCCGCCCCCCACGTCATCAATCTTGCGCTGTGCCGGCGGCTCGTCACCGGGGCCCGGTACACCGGGCACGCCGCGTAGCCAGGCAACGCGCTTGATGGCCTCGCTCAGGCCCTGGAATATCAGCAGCGTGAAACACACCAGGATGATGCTCTTGATGGGGTAGCGGGGCAGTCCGCCGGGGTTGGGGCTGCTCTCCAGCAATCGCCAGGAACGCTCCACGTAGCCGAAGCTCAGGTACAGCGCCAGGATGCAGAAGGGGATGAGAAAGACACAGGTGCCAATCAGGTCAATCCAGGCCCGTGTCTTCGCTGATCGGCCGGCGTAGATCACGTCCACGCGGATGTGCCGGTCACGGCGCAGCACGTAGGCGGCGGCAAGCAGGAACACCAGGGAGTACGCGTAGGTCTGGGCCTCCAGCATGGCATTGCTGCTCAACTGCATGCCCAGTTGCGCGCCCAGGTAGCGCGCCACCACGTTGATAACCCCAAGGGCCACCATCGCGAACACCAACCATTCCATGGCGCGCCCGAATACCCCGTTGATGCGGTCCACCCAACGGGAGAAAAACAGCAGAATCTGCATCGTCTCCTCGCGCGCTATCGTTATAGTCATTAGCCCTTTTCGACAGTCACCACGAGCATAACGTCGCAAGGGCTGGGAGCTGCGCCAAGCCAGATTAGCAGCCGCCGCGAGGCGGCGCAAAGCAGCAATCACGCACGTAACCGACTGCCACCCATGGCTTTGCTGCACTCCGGAAGGCACATGCTGCAGTTGACAGCCCGGGCGTATTCGCTTTGGATGACTGATCAACCATCCAGAAAAGAAGCCGCCGCACGCAGGCGACGGCGCGGGAGGAGAAGGGCGATGTCACTGGCCACCGTGTCCCTGGAAGACAAGTACGCGCTGGATGAAGGGCGTATCTACGTCACCGGCTCCCAGGCGCTGACCCGTCTGCCCCTGCTGCAGCGCCAGCGTGACCAGGCCGCGGGCCTGAACACCGGCGGCTTTATCTCCGGCTATCGCGGCTCGCCGCTCGGCGGCTATGACCAGGCGCTGTGGAAGGCCCGCCGCTACCTGGATGAAAACCACATCACCTTTCAGCCCGGCGTGAACGAAGACCTGGCCGCCACCGCCATCTGGGGCGCGCAACAACTGGGGCTCGCCACCGTGCCCTCGCGCTACGACGGCGTGTTCGGCATCTGGTACGGCAAGGGGCCGGGGGTAGACCGCTCGGGCGATGCCTTCAAGCACGCCAACCTGGCCGGCACCTCGCCCCACGGCGGCGTGCTGGCACTGGCCGGCGACGACCACATGGCCAAGTCCTCCACCACCGCCCATCAGAGCGAGCCCGCGCTGATCGCCGCTAGCATGCCGGTGATGAACCCCGCCAACCTGCAGGACTACCTGGACATGGGGCTCGCCGGCTTCGCGCTGTCGCGCTATTCCGGCTGCTGGATCGGCATGAAGTGCGTCACCGACACCATCGACGGCTCGGCTTCGGTAAGCGTGAGCCCCGAGCGCTGGCGCTTCGTCACGCCGAAGGACTTCGTGATCCCTGAAGTCGGCGTCCACATCCGCTTCCCCGACCCCTTCCTGGAACAGGAAGACCGGCTGGTGAACGTGAAGCTGCCCGCCGTGCAGGCTTTCGTGCGCGCCAATCGGCTGGATGTCATCTCCCACGACCTGCCCGTGGGCAAGCGTCGCCTGGGCCTGGTGGCGAGCGGCAAATCCTGGGCCGATCTCATGCACGCCTTCGAACGGCTGGGCCTGGAGGAGCGCGAACTGCGCGAGGAACTGGGCATCAGCGTCTACAAGGTGGCGGTGTCCTGGCCGCTGGAGCCGGAGGGCATCCGCGAGTTCGTCAAGGGCCAGCAGCAGATCCTGGTCTTTGAAGAGAAGCGCGGCATCATCGAGGACCAGATCGCCAAGCTGCTCTACCGCAGCAGCGAACAACCCGTGCTGCTCGGCAAGCAGGACGAAGAGGGGCGGCCGCTGGTGCCCGCCACCGGTGAACTCTCGGCCGACGCCATCGCGGAAATCCTGGCCCGCCGGCTGCTCGGCTTCAACCCGCCCAGCGCCATCGCCGAACGCTTGCAGCACGCCATTGATGAAGTGCAGCACGCACCGCAGTCCACCGGCATGCAGCGCACCCCCTGGTTCTGCTCCGGCTGCCCGCACAACACCTCCACCCGGGTTCCGGAAGGCAGCCGCGCCTATGCGGGCATCGGCTGTCACTACATGGCGCAGATGATGGACCGCAATACCGCCATGTTTACCCACATGGGCGGCGAGGGCGCGCAATGGGTGGGGCAGGCGCCGTTCGCCGCCGACAAGCACGTGTTCCAGAACCTGGGCGACGGCACCTATTTCCATTCCGGGCTGCTGGCCGTGCGCGCCGCCGTGGCTGCCAACGTCAACATCACCTACAAGCTGCTCTACAACGACGCCGTGGCCATGACCGGCGGCCAACCGGTGGATGGCACGCTCACCCCCTGGGATATCACCCAGCAGCTGAAGGGCGAGGGCGTGCGCCGCATCGACGTGGTCACCGATGAGCCCGACAAATACCCGTCGGGCACCCCCTGGGCGGATGGCGTGAAAATCCACCATCGCCGGGAGCTTGACCGCGTGCAGCGGGAATTGCGCGAGGTGGAAGGCGTGACCCTGCTGCTCTACGACCAGACCTGTGCCGCGGAAAAACGCCGCCGGCGCAAGCGCGGCACCTATCCCGATCCCGCGAAGCGCGTGTTCATCAACGACGCCGTGTGCGAAGGCTGCGGCGACTGCGGCAAGGTCTCCAACTGCGTGGCGGTGAAGCCGCTGGAGACCGAATGGGGCCGCAAGCGGCAGATCGACCAGTCGAGCTGCAACAAGGACTACTCCTGCCAGGAGGGCTTCTGCCCCAGCTTCCTCACTGTGGAAGGCGGCGAGGTGCGCAAGGCCACCGCGCCCAAGGCCGCGAAACCCGAGGCAGGGCCGGACGCCCACGATCTGCCGGAACCGGAACTGCCCACCATCCAGGGCAGCTACAACATCCTGGTGACCGGCATCGGCGGCACCGGCGTGGTCACCATCGGCGCGCTGCTGGGCATGGCCGCGCACCTGGAAGGCAAGGGCGTCTCGGTGCTGGACCAGACCGGCCTTGCGCAGAAAAACGGGGCGGTTACCAGTCACATCCGTCTGGCGCCGGAGCCGGAATCGCTGTTCTGCACCCGCATCGGCCGCGGTGAATCCGACCTGGTGCTGGGTTGCGACATGGTGGTGGCCGCCGGCACTGCGGCGCTGGCAACCTACTCCTCGGCCCGCACCCACGCGGTGGTGAACAATGCCGTGGTGCCCATCGCCGCCTTCGCGCTCAACCCCGATCTGCCCATGGAAGACCGCCCGCTGCTGGATGACATCACCCGCGCGGTGGGTGAGAAGCAGGTGGATTTCCTGCCCGCCACCCGCATCGCCACCACGCTCATGGGGGATGCCATCTACAGCAACCTGTTCCTGGTGGGCTATGCCTGGCAAAAGGGCCGCATCCCGCTGTCGCGGGATGCCATCGAACGCGCCATCGAGCTGAACGGCACCGCAGTCGAGGCCAACCGCCAGGCCTTCGACTGGGGCCGCCGCGCCGCCCACGCGCCGAAGGACATCGAAGCGGCCATCGGCCCGCAGGTCCCCGCCGAGGAACAGGCGGAGCGCAAGGAGCCGCAGACGCTGGAAGACGTCATCGCCCAGCGCGAAGCGCACCTCACCGACTACCAGAATGCCGCCTACGCCAGGCGCTACACGGCCCTGGTGCGCCGCGTGCAGCAGGCGGAAGCCGACAAGGTGCCGGGGCAGGACGGCCTGGCGCTGGCCGTGGCACGCGGCTATGCGCGGCTCATGGCCTACAAGGACGAATACGAGGTCGCGCGGCTCTACACCCGGGCGGCCTTCCAGGAGCGGTTGAACAGCCAGTTCGCCGGCGACTTCAAGCTCAAGGTGCACCTGGCCCCGCCGCTGCTCGCGAAAAAGGACCCGGTCACCGGCCACCCGCGCAAGACGGCGTATGGCCCGTGGGTGTTCAGCGCGTTCAAAGTGCTGAGCAAGCTGCGCTTCCTGCGCGGAACCGCGCTGGACCCCTTCGGTCGCACCGAGGAACGGCGCACGGAACGCCAGTTGATCAGCGACTACGAGGCGCTGGTGGACGAACTGCTGCAGGGGCTCAAGCCGGACAACCACGCCCTGGCCGTGGAACTCGCCGCCGTCCCCGAGCAGATTCGCGGCTTCGGCCATATCAAGGCGGCCAACCTGGAACAGGCCAAACAGCACGAAGCCCGGCTGCTCGCCCGCTTCCGGGGTGAATCCCCCGTGCAACCGGTGGTGGTGCGACAGGCGTCGTGACCGGTTGATGGTTGGCGGTGCGCACGCAGTGCGCACCCTACCCATACCGGCCAAGGGCCGGACCTTCGGACCGCCCGCCATTTCCGCTACACTCCCACCGCGGATGAGGGCTGGCTTGCCTACCCCGAATATCTGGATGAACAATGGCGTGCCGGGCGCCTGGTGTCGGTGCCGCTGATGTGCCGTTACGTGGAAGGCGAACCGCTGTGCGATGCCCTACGGGGCGAAAATCCTGATGCCGGCATCCAGCCACCGGCTGGACTGCTTATTCCCCAAGCCTTACGAACATTCCATGCGTGAAATGCACGATCTTGCATAACTCCCATCCGTTTGTCTAAGTCCTTATCTATCCGAAAGAATGGGTTCGCAGTCTTGTCGGTATATCAGAAGCATGACAGCAAATTGACGACTGCCTTACACCGTGAAAAGATTGCATCGCGCAACCTCCCAAGTGCTTATCAGTCAAACGAAAACCATCACCCATATGGGTGATTCGCCGGCTCCAAATGCCCGGTAGCATGGCGATCTTTTTGGCGCGCTCCTGGTTTTGATAGCTATCAAGACCAGGAGCGTAGGTATAGGGAGTACAGGCACGCGAAGGCGAATAGGGAGCCACAGGCCCTAGGGCGGTAGCGTGCCCGCATGCCGGTGCGAACCTGGCCTCGCGGCCGGTGCCGGCATCCGGCCAACAGCCGGACGTATCACGGGCAGATAAACCCAAATCCACAAAACGCCGCCAAACCGCGCATAATTCGGAACAACTGAACACCAAAACGGAACCACGTGCGTGAGCGAAACTACCACAACCGCGGCCCCGCTGCCTGACCTGAACACCGCCCCCATCGCTGTGATTGGCCTGGGCTACGTGGGCCTGCCGCTGGCCGCCGAATTCGGCCGCGTGGCGGATACCGTGGGCTTCGACATCAACCAGGCCCGCATTGACGAACTCGCCCGCGGCCATGACCGCACCCGCGAACTCGATCGCGCGGAGCTGGCTGCCGCCAACCGCCTGCGCTTCACCACCAACACGGCAGACATCGCCCACTGCCGCATCTACATTGTCACCGTGCCCACCCCCATCGACGCCTACAAACAGCCGGATCTCACCCCGCTGATCAAGGCGAGCGAAACCGTGGGCAGCGTGCTGAAACGCGGCGATATCGTCATTTACGAATCCACCGTCTACCCCGGCGCCACGGAGGAAGACTGCGTTCCCGTGCTAGAGGCGCACTCCGGTCTGCGCTTCAACCACGACTTCTACGCCGGCTACAGCCCCGAGCGCATCAACCCCGGCGACAAGGAACACCGCGTCACCACAATCCGCAAGGTCACTGCCGGCTCCACGCCGGAAACCGCCGAAGTGGTTGACGCCCTGTACCAGCGCATCATCACCGCCGGCACCCACAAGGCCAGCAGCATCCGAGTGGCAGAGGCCGCCAAGGTCATCGAGAACACCCAGCGCGACGTCAATATTGCACTTGTCAACGAACTGGCTGTGCTGTTCGAGAAACTGGGCATCGACACTCAGGAAGTGCTGGAAGCCGCCGGCACCAAGTGGAACTTCCTGCCGTTCCGCCCCGGGCTGGTGGGTGGCCACTGCATCGGGGTCGACCCGTACTACCTCACCCACAAGGCCCAGCAGATCGGGCACCACCCGGAAATGATCCTGGCCGGCCGCCGCATCAACGACGGCATGGGCGCCTACGTGGCCGCCCGAGTTGCCAAGCTGATGACCCAGCGGCGCCTGCACGTGGGGGGGGCGCGCATCCTGGTGCTGGGCCTGGCGTTCAAGGAAAACTGCCCGGATCTGCGCAACACCCGCGTGGTGGATATCGTGGAAGAACTGGCGGACTACAATGCCGGTATCGACGTGCACGACCCCTGGATTGACCCGGCCGAGGCCGAACACGAATACGGCATCACCCCCGTTGCCCAGCCCGAACACGGCAGCTATGACGCCGTGATCATCGCCGTGGGTCACCGCGAGTTCCAGGCCCAGGGCGCCAACGGCATCCGCAAGCTGTTGAAACCGAACGGCGTGCTGTTCGACATCAAATCCATCCTCCCGGCCGCGGACGTGGACGGGAGGTTGTAAATGGTGGATATCGCTCCGCTCCATCCACCCTACATCCAGATCGAAGGGCGTAGGGTGGATGGAGCGGAAGGCGAAATCCACCATCTGTCCGACCCCAAACCGGACCGCTAACTTAAAAACATGCACCACTACCTGATCGAACTACGACGTCCCGCCAAACAGGCGATCATGATCGCCTCCGATGCCATCATCATCGCCTTCATCGTATGGCTGGCCTTCGCGCTGCGGTTAGGGCAGCCCTTTTCCCACCATTTCATGGAAGTCTGGTGGCTCACGCTGCTGGTTCCGGCTGTCGCCATACCCTGCCTGGCGTTCGTGGGGCTTTACCGCATTGTCCTGCGCTACCTGGGGCCCAAGGCCGTGGTGGCCGTAATCAAGGGTGTCACCCTGGCCACTTTCGCCTTTATTGCCCTGGTGGCCGCCTTGCGCGTTGATCCCAACGTGCCCCGCACCGCGTACATCCTGTTCTGGGTGCTTGCTGTGTTCGGGGTCGGAGGCTCACGCTTCGGCGCCCGCGCCATCATCCAGGTCATGCTCAACCAGCGTCCCGGCTGCAAACGGGTGGCCATCTACGGCGCCGGGGAGGCCGGCGTGCAACTGGCCACGTCGCTGGCCAGCAGCCGCGAATACCATCCGGTGCTGTTTGTGGATGACGACCCCAGGCTCGTGGGCGCCGTGGTCAACGGCCTGAAAGTCCACATGCCCGGTTCCCTGCCCAGGCTGGTACGCCGCGAATTACTGGAGGAAGTGCTGCTGGCCATGCCTTCGGTCAGCCGCAGCCGGCGTCGGGAGATTGTCGAGCGCCTGGAATCCCTCAGCGTTCCGGTGCGCACACTGCCCGCCATGTACGACATCTTGAGCGGCAAGGCCCGCATTGATGACGTGCGCGAAGTGGAAGTCGATGATCTCCTCGGCCGAGACCCGGTGACCCCGGTAGATGAACTCATGGACCGTTGCATCAAGGGCAAGCAGGTGCTGGTCACCGGTGCCGGCGGCTCGATCGGCAGCGAACTCTGCCGCCAGATCATCCAGCGCCGCCCGGGCACGTTGGTGCTGTTCGAACAAAACGAATTCTCTCTTTATCAAGTTGAACGGGAACTCCGCGAACTCGTCCGCCGCCAGAAACTGAAAGTGCGGGTGATCCCGTTGCTGGGCTCCGTGGTGCATCACCGCCGGCTGGAGCGGGTGATGCGCGCCTACCACATCAACACCGTCTACCATGCGGCCGCCTACAAGCACGTGCCCATGGTGGAGGAGAATGTGCTGGAAGGCGTGCAGAACAACATCATGGGCACCCTGCATGCTGCGCAGGCCGCACAGCTCGCCGATGTGGATACTTTCGTACTCATTTCCACGGACAAAGCCGTGCGCCCCACGAATGTCATGGGCGCCACCAAGCGCTTCGCAGAACTGGTGTTGCAGGGCATGGCCGCCGAAGGGCGGGGCAGCACCTGCTTCTGCATGGTGCGCTTCGGCAACGTGCTGGGCTCGTCCGGCTCCGTGGTGCCGCTATTCCGCCAACAAATCGCCGCCGGTGGGCCAGTGACAGTCACCCATCCCGAAGTCACCCGCTTTTTCATGACCATTTCCGAAGCGGCCACCCTGGTCATCCAGGCTGGCGCCATGGCCGAAGGCGGGGACGTGTTCGTGCTGGACATGGGAGACCCGGTCAGCATCCACAAACTGGCGCGGCAGATGATTCACCTGAGCGGCCTGGAAGTGAAAGACGACGTCAACCCCGACGGCGACATCGCGATCACCTTCACCGGCCTGCGCCCGGGCGAAAAGCTTTATGAAGAACTCCTGGTCGGCAACAACCCCAGCGGTACCTGTCACCCAATGATCATGCGCGCCCACGAGACGCTGTTGCCCATGGCGCTTATCGACCAACAGTTGCATGACCTGCAGGCCGCCTGCGAAAACTTCAACCCGGAAGTGGCCCGCACCGTGCTGGAACAGGCCGTGGGCAACTACCAGGCCAAAGGCACCACACATGACCTGCTCTGGCGCCAGATCAACGGCGCCCAACAAACCGAGCGGGAGAAACAGGCCACCGCCTCTGCCACACCGCTCAACATGTACCGCAACCGGCCTACGCGTGAGAAGGCGCCGGGTTGAAAGGTAAACCGGTTGCCGGAGGCTCCTGCGCCCACTTAGGCCGGTAAACGCGTCGCGTTTGCCGGCATCCGGCCGGGGACTGGAGGTAATGTTGATTTACGGCGGATATCGCCGTCGGCTCCATCCAACCTACGCACCACGCGGTTTGACCGAAGGGGTAGGGTGGATGGAGCGCAGCGATATCCACCATTAAACGGCCGTTGCCCCCTGTAGGGTGCGCTCACCATCGGTGGGCGCACCATTCCATTCCCCTTCGCCTGTTCTTTTCCCCTCTGAATATTCCCGCCTAGATGAACGTGAGGTGGTCTTCCAGCTGCTCGTCCGAGATGCGGTAGAAGGCCTGCTCCCATTCCTTGAGCTTCTGCTTGAGGAAGATCTCCTTGAACTCCCCGAACACCGTATCCACCAGCGGGTCGTCGTCGAAGCCTTCCAGCGCGTGCAGCAGGGTGCGGGGCAGGAGCTGTTCCCGTTGTTCCCGCAGCGAGCTGCCGATGCTGTAGCCGTTCTGGTTCATGGGAGCGCCCGGGTCCATGCCCTGTTCGATGCCTTCCAGCCCGGCGGCGATGTGGAAGGCGGCCACCAGGTAGGGGTTGCAGCTCATGTCCGGCGCGCGGTTCTCGATGCAGTAGCGGTTGGCCGGTAGCCGCAGCATGGCGGAGCGGTTGTTGCGCCCGTAGGCCACCACCACCGGCGCCCAGCTCATGTCCGCCATGGCGCCCTGGGACAGCAGGCCCTGGTAGCTGTTGTAGGTGGGACAGGTGAGGGCGGTGAGCGCGTGGGCATGCTTGAGCAGCCCGGCGGTGAAGTTGAAGGCCAGCCGCGAGAAGTCGATGCCGTAGCGTTCGGCCATGAGGTCTGCCGCGCCGGCTTGCGGTTCGAACAGGTTGCGGCCGGTTTCCAGGCATTCCAGCGAGATGTTGAAGTGCGCGCCGCTGCGGAATTCCCCGGCGAAGGGCTTGGGCATGAAGGTGGCCACGGCGCCGGCGTCGATGGCGGCGCGCTTGATCATCAGGCGCAGGAAGGTGAGCTGGTCTGCGCTGGTGAGCACATCGGTGTAGCCGAAATCGAATTCGTACTGGCCGCGGCCGCCTTCCTGGTCGAAGGAGTAGACGTTCCAGCCCAACTCGTCCATGTACCCGGCCAGGCGGTCGAGGATGCCCATGACGTGGGTGGTGAGGTTGAGATCATAGGCCGGGCTGATGCCCTTGTAGTCCGGCCCCAGGGTCTTGAGCTTGCCTTCGGCATCGCGCCGCAGCAGGTAGAACTCCGGCTCGATGCCCAGGTTGACCCGGTAACCCATGGCTTCGGCCTTATCCACCATGCGCTGGAGGATGACGCGGCTGTCGTTGGGGTAGGGGCTGCCATGGTAGTGCAGGGCGCCGGTGAACCAGGCCTGGGTCTTGTCCCAGGGGAAGATGGTGCAGGTGTCCAGGTCAGGCACGGCGGCGCATTCGTCTTCGTGCGGGCCGGTGAGGCCCATGCCTTCCAGCGCGCCCACGGTGAAGAGCTCCGAGCCCTTGCACATCTTCTCGAACTTGTCGATGGGGGTGCACTTGGCCTTGGGCACGCCGTGGATGTCCACGTACGACGCGTAGCAGTATTTGACGCCGGCATCCATCAGGCGCTGCTTGGTGGCGGCCACCCTGGCCATGTCGATGGGCAGGTCTTTCGCCGCGCCGGGTGAGGGGGCATTGTCGCTGATCAGGCGGTTCTTGCGAACGGCTTCGGTCATGGGTTGCTCCGTTGTGGGGTTCCGCCCGGCCTTATGGCCGGGCCGGGGTTAGCGGATGGCGGTGGCGGCCTGGGGCAGCGGCGGCTCTTCCGTGCGGGCGCGGCGCAGTACATCCGCCAGGGCCTCGCCCATCTCCCGCAGCAGGCTCGCGCCCCGTTCGGCGCTGGCTTCGCTGGGGCGACCGGTGACGCCGTTGGTGCTGGTGGCCGGCACCAGGTAGCTGAACACCTTGCCGCCGGTGCGGTCCGGGTCGTCCACGGTGGCGGCCAGCTTCGGGTCGCAGGCCTCCGGATCCAGGTACAGCATCAGGTCGGTTTCCGCCCGGTTGGCGTGGATGTCGTCGCCGTCGCAGGTGAAATACGCTTCGATCTCGGGCGTGATGCGCCAGCTATCCACCAGGCCGATCTGCAGGCGTTCGCGGTAGTCGAACCGCAGCCGGTCCACGGCAATGGACAGCGAGGCATGGTTGCCGAAGTGGGAGTTCACCAGCAGCACGCGCCGCCAGCCCTGCGTGACCAGCCAGGACACCAGTTCCCGCACGCTCAACGCCAGGGTTTCGTGCATGAGCGAGACGGTGCCCGGCCAGCGCTCGGTGTGGCCCACGGAGACGCCGTAGTTGAGCGTGGGCAGCAGCAGGGTGTTGGCCTGGGCCGATGCGTAGGCGCACACGGCGGCGGCGATGGCGCTGTCCGTGGACACGGGCAGGTGGGGGCCGTGCTGCTCGATGGCCCCCACCGGCAGCACCACCAGTTCGTCGCCGGCATCGCGCCGGGCCTGCAGGGAACGCCAGGTATGGCGCTCCCAGAGCAGCGGCGGTTTACCTGCCAGTTCGGCGGCGCGTTGGTAGTAGCGCTCGCTCATGGTTTAGAGCTCACCGTCGGCGGCCATCTGCACGAAGCGGTGGTTGAAGCGCATCTTCACGTTGTCCTCGTTGCCCAGCACCGAGCCGTCCGGCATTTCGATGCCAATCACGTCCGGGCTGCGCGCGTTGTCACCCAGCAGGCCGTGTTCGAAGGAGAAATCGCGCACGAATTCCATGGAGGTGCGCAGCTGATCCGGGGTGAGGAAGTCCAGCTTCTCCTGCGGGGTGTAGAAGAAGTAGGTGGCTTCCACCTGGGCCATGAAGCCTTCCAGGTCGGTGCCGGCGGTTTCCGCCATGAACTCGCGGGCGGCTTCGCCACGCTCGTCGTCCGCGCGCATGATTTCCATGGCCTCGAACCAGGCGCCGGTGAGCGCCTTGCCCAGCTCCGGGTTCTCGCTCAGCGTGTCGGTGTTCACCGCCATGATGTCGAGGATCTCCCCCGGAATCTGGGTGGAGTCGAACACCTTGTTGGCTTCCGGGTGGCGCATCACCTCGCCCAGCTGCGGGTTCCACAGTGTGGCGGCCTGCACGCGGCGGTCGCGGAACACGGTGGCGATGTCCGCGTCCGAGGTGTTCACCACGCGCACGTCGCGTTCGCTCATGCCGGCCAGGTCCAGCGCGCGGGCCAGGGTGTAGTGCGACACGGAGAGCTCCAGCAGGTAGACGTCCAGCCCGCGGATCGCCTCGATGTCGTCATGCCCCTTCAGCACTACGGCGTCATTGCCGTTGGAGTAGTCGCCCACGATCAGCGCGGTGGTGTCCACGCCGCCCGCGGACGGAATGGTGAGCATGTCCATGTTGGCCATGGTGGCGCCATCGAAGCGCCCGGCGGTGTAGAGGTTGATAGCCTCGATGTAGTCGTTGATCTGAACCAGCTCGATCTCGATGCCGTACTTCTCGGCCCAGCGATCCAGAATGCCCTCGTCATCGATGTACGCCCACGGCATCCAGCCCACATAGATGGACCAGGCAACGGAGAAGCGCTTGGGCTCGGCATGAGCCTGGGTGGCGCCGAAGGCCACGGCGCTGACGGCAAGCACGGAGATCAGGGTAAGGCGACGCAACAGTTTCATGGGGAACCTCCCGGACGAGTGATTGCCACCCTGAATGCAGAAAACGGGCCAGCGCCCGTGACGTATTGATGTATATGCAAGTTTGCCTGCAGTATTGCATTGAGTGGTTGATGAACCGCTTCCCTGTGCCCCGCATCGGTGCGAAAACTGAGTGCCGCTCCATTTTCGTGCATCCGGGTCGGCGCTGCGTGCTTTTAATTCACACGAGGCTATGCTCGACTGAAGCGTTCGCCCTGGGGCGCCCAGGCTGGAATTGTCCCCAGGGGTTTCGACTGTCGAATGTTGCCGAGAAGACTGGTTTGCCAATGAACACATCCCACGCCCTGCCATTCTGGCAGCACCTCACCCGTTTCCAGGCCGCTGAGCTGGCTGCACAAGACCCCCTCGCGGTGCTGCCGCTGGGGGCGATCGAGCAGCATGGCCCCCACCTGCCGCTGTCCACCGATCTGGATATCGGTATGGGGCTGCTGCAGGCGGCGATGGCGTATCTGCCGGCGGATTTCCCGATGACCGTGCTGCCGCCGCAGGCGGTGGGCGAGAGCGCCGAGCACGGTGCGTTCACCGGCACGCTCTCGTTACCACCCTCGATGCTGATGAATCTTGTTGTGGCCCTGGGGGAGCAGTTATCCCGTGCCGGCATCCGCCGCTTGCTGTTGCACAACAGCCACGGCGGAAACCGCGCGGCGCTGGACCAGGCGGGGCTTATTCTGCGCCGGACATGCGGCATGTTAGTGGTCAAGTGCCACTATGTGCGCTTTCCGCTTCCGGACGACCTGCCACTGGATGCGGATGAACTCCGCCACGGCTTCCATGGCGGTGCGCTGGAGACGGCGCTCATGATGCACTTCCAGCCGCAGCGGGTTCGGGAGGACGCGCGGGCCAGACATCCATCGGTGGGCCAATCCATGGAGAAGACCGGGCGCTACCTGGGGCCCGAGGGTGTCGCGCCCTTTTCCTGGATGGCCCAGGACCTGAACCCTGCCGGGGTAGTGGGGGATGCCACCACTGCGAGCGCCGAACTCGGTGCGCGGCTTTCAGCCCATTACGGCAAGGCGCTGGCGGAACTGATGCAGGAGTGCCGAAGCTTCGACCTCGAGCACTTTCATGGGTCCGGTGACTGAGGGTTGAGCAGGGCTTCCAGCAGGTGCCCGGAGCGCTTGGCCTTCGCGTTGAGATAGCGGGAGTTGTGGCTGTTCAGGGTTCCGTGCAGGGCGCGCCGCTCGGTGACCCAGATGCCGGCCGCATTCAGGGCGTGCAGCTTGGCCGGATTGTTGGTGAACAGGCTCACGCGCTCGAGCCCCAGGTGTTTCAGCATCTGCACCGCGGCCTCATACACCCGCTCGTCCTGCCCGAACCCGAGGCACTGATCGGCATCCACGGTATCCATGCCCTCATCCTGGATCGCGTAGGCACGCAGCTTGTTCGCCAGGCCGATGCCGCGCCCCTCCTGGGCCAGGTACAGCAAAACGCCCCCGCCCGCCTTGGCAATCATGGAGACACCGGAGCGCAGTTGATCGCCGCAATCGCAGCGCAGGCTTCCGAACAGGTCGCCGGTGAGGCAGGCGGAGTGCAGGCGCACGGGGACGGGGTCGGGCCAGTCGGCAGGGTTGCCGATCACAACGGCAATATGCTCCAGCAGGCCGCTGCTTTCCCGGAACAGCAGGAACCGGGATTCGTCGCTGTCCGCGAGCGGCACGGAGGCCTCGCTCACCAGGCTCAGTCCGGGTTCAGGATAGCTGCCGAGGCGGCGTGCCTCGTGGACCGGCACGGACAGCATGTGGCCTTTCGCCACCAGGGCCTGCAGCGCGGGCTGCTCGGGCTGGGTGAATTCGGCGGTCAGCACGGCGGGCACCAGGAGCGAGGCCCGTACCAGTGCCAGGGCGGCAGCGTCGCCGGAACGCATGACAAGCAGTTCGGGTTGCAGTTGGTCCAGGACCCCCGTTGGTTGAACGGCGAGCCGGGTCAGCGTGTCCAGGCTGACCGTGGAGGGCACGGCAAGCCCCACGCCGGCGGCATCATCCGGCACATCCAGGCCCTGGGAACGCGCCCGGTGCGCCGTCAGGACCAGGCGCCATCCGCCGCCGCACAATGCCCGGAACTGCTCCAGCGTCTGTTCGCTGAGGCCCTCCACCGCGGCTGCCAGGTAGTCGGCGTTGTCTCCCGACAAGTGCACGCACTTGCCCCGTCTGAGGTCGAATAAACCACGTTCGGCCTGCTGCATCGCGGTCTCCCTGCGGGTGATGAGGGCCTGGCCATAAAGATGGCTGGTTTTTGACAAACCGGAAGCGCTGAAAGCGGGTTCCAGTAGAATCGTAAGCCGCTTGATCGGCTCCGCGCTGTTCCAACAGGCTATATGACAGATGAAGCGTTGAAGGATTCCATGTCAATGTCGAGGAATACTAGGCGGGACGGCCGCATCACGCCGCAGGTGGCGTGGCAGGCACTGCTTGAGACACCGGCCGATGTGTTGCGCGAGGGGCAGCTGCGCATCCCGGGGCAGGGGGTTCTCGGTCTGTTCGACGAGGCAGGGCGCCTGCTGCCCGGGGCCGCGGGCCTCTCGGCGCCGGCCCGTCGCCTGCTTCGCCTGTACGTGCCGCTGAAAGTGCGGCCCATGCTGCGTATTGCCCAGATCGGCCAGAGTCTGGATGGCCGCATTGCCGTGGGTGACGGGCAGTCGCAGTTCGTGACCGGCCGCGAGGATATCCGACATCTGCACCGCTTGCGGGCCCTGGTGGATGCCGTGCTGGTGGGGCCGGGCACGGTGCGTGCCGATGACCCCTTGCTGACCGTGCGCCACGTGCCGGGCCCGAACCCGGTGCGGGTGGTGCTGGACCCCCGCAATTCATTGCCGGCGGATCGCCGGGTGTTCCATGATCGGGCCAGCCGCACCGTGCTGCTGCGCGGCGGCCCCGCCAGGGACGACATCCCGGAGCATGTTCAGCAGTTGCGTGTGGAAACCGGTGATTCAGGGCTGCAGCCGCCGGCGGTGGTTGAGGCGCTGGAGCGCCTGGGGTTGGTGCGGCTGCTGGTGGAGGGCGGGGGACGCACAGTCTCCCAGTTCCTGGGCGCCGGACAACTCACCGATCTGAGCGTGACCGTGGCGCCCCTGTTGCTCGGCTCCGGCGCGCCGGCGTTCACCCTGCCTGCAATCACCCACGTGGACCAGGCGCTGAGACCCGCCTGCCGTCAGTTCTCGCTGGGCGAGGACCGCTTGTACCTGTTCGACCTGCTCCAGAGCACCATGGCACCCGGCACGCTGCCGCAGAGTACCACCACGCCATAGCCGATGGAGGCGGCGACGCCTGCGGCGGGG
>LFIK01000983.1_pt1 | contig 22095 bp, 29 predicted proteins | sample 643401 | NCBI WGS metagenome assembly LFIK01 (sample SAMN03777447, study PRJNA286221) | soda lake metagenome | biome: soda lake; feature: Kulunda steppe; material: water; isolation source: sample T5-Br brine of Lake Tanatar-5 | place: Russia: Kulunda steppe | collected 2010-07
AAACGCTGTATCCCAATCCGTTGCATTCCATGATGGATCATTTTGTATAGCACTAATAGCCCTACTATCCGTAAAATATAAATTTATACCTTCACTTAAATCCGACGTACTTTTTGAACTAAAATCAGTATCGAAATCAGTACTATCATACCCTTCAGGTATATCAACAATTACCCAATTACCATCTTGACGTACATATTGTTCACCATCTGAAGGAGCTTCATTTGTATAATCAACTTCACTCCAAACACCACTTTCTTTAATGTATATTCTTTTATTATCTAATTCGAAAAAATTAGCACCGTTCAATACATCCGTAGGTTTAGTATCAGAACTTAATCCTGTAAATTTATCACCCGCGTACCTTTTTATTGCCATCTGTTTCTATTTTCTATACGTTGTGTACCACGACCAAATTTAATTTTTGGTTGGTTATTATTAGATGTTATTAACATTCTTGGGAGTCTTGATAACATCCTTGCATTAATAATTATTGTGACATTACTATTTGTAGAAAATGCTTTTTTTATTCCTGAAGATTCAGCACTTATATTTATAATAGATTCATTTTGATTAGAAAATCTTTTTGATATTCCGTCGCCTTGAGAATCTATATTTATAAGGGAACTTGAACCATTAAATGTTAATTTATATCCGTTGCCCTGAGAATCTATAGTTATTAATTCTTCAAAGGAATTATATATTGATTTAAATCCTAATACATTTGTATCTATAACTATATTTGCCTGTGAAGGAGAAGTTTGAAATTTAGATGGAATACCTAACTGAGTCGTTGAAATAATAATATCTGATGATGATCCATTTGATGTAGATTTTATTCCATCTCCCTGAGAAGATATTTCTATAATACTTTCTGATGATGATAATATTCGTTTAAAACCGCCACCACTTGTAGATATAGTAATGTTTGTTGAAGATCCACCACTATGGGTTTCTACTCCTATACCCTCACCTGTAGTAGTTATAAGGATAGATGCAGAAGATCCACCATAAATAGATTTAAAACCCTGTTGAGTAGTAGATATTGTTATATCACTTGTAGAAAAACCTGATGTCTTTTTAGTACCTTCACCTGTAGTAGTAATATTAACAGTAGCATCAGATCCACCACTTGCAGTTTCAATTGTAGGTAAATCAATATAACTATCTATATCTTGAGTTGATACAAACATATCAACATTACCATGACCACTTGCACGTCTCACTTCAAATTCTAAATCAATTACTTCATCATCTAAAAAAGTATAGTCTAAAATAAGAGTAGCAGTATAAACACCCACAGAATCAATTATAACACCCGATTCCCCTGTTGTTTTAATATTACCTGATGAATCTCTATGTACTAATACAAATCTACCTTCAGCATTTCCATCAATGGTAGAAATATTAACACTTACAGGAAATTCATTACCACTTAATCCTGAATCAGTAAATGACCTAAATGCAAATTCCGTTGTATAATCAGCATCATTTGAACGCCCTTGTATTTCTTCAGTAGGAGATCCAACATTTTCATTGGTTTCATAGATAGGTATACCATTATCTTCAATCAGATCAGAGCGTAAATATAATCGTGTAGACATTATCTTCTATTTTCTCGTATACTCTCCCACTGTTTATCAGGTAACATTAACCCTTCAATTAACATTACATGTGAAGGTGGTAAGATGTTGTTTTTTATAATTTTATCATCCTTTATTATCCATGAAGCATATCCTACAGGGCAATAAGATCCATCGTATAATACACCATATTGATTACCATCTACCCAATAATAATCTCCACCATCTAAATTATGAGTGTATGATTTAAAATTAATAGTAATCCATAGTAAACCAAATGTAGGTAGATCTACCCAATCAAATTTATCCGATGAATAAGAACGATCTTCAAATCTCGCTGTCCATTTCATTATGCAGATGAATGTCCAATAGAAGTCTGAGCACCAACCAATGTGTATTCACCCTGTGAACTAAATGTTTCCTGAGTTAAATCACTTCCACCATAATTTGTACCACCTGAAGACGCACTATATCCTCTCCATCCACCTACTGTTGTACTTGCAGGTACGTCAAATACTAAATCTGCATTAGGATTTATAGTTCCTTCACTTGCTGATGTCCACGTTACTTCTTGTCGTGCATATGCAGGACTACCCCCTGAAATTTCAGTTCCCGTTTCATCAACCAAACCAATATGTGTAATTAAAGATGCCCCATGGTCTGCCACGGCATTTATATATACTGTTTCCATTTTGTTATTTTATTTTAAATAATAAGTAATTTATATTAATTATCGTGTAATTATTGTTTTATACAATAAAAGTTGCTACAATGACTTCATCACCATTTTCATTCTTTATAGCCTGTACGATTTCCTTATTTGGACGTTCACCTGATTCACGTAAATACATCACTGTTGAATCTTCATCTATATCACCTGCAACGGGTTCATCTCCTGTAAAGAATTGAAGTAAACTAAATTCGAGATCACTTCCATCACCACCTACACTTTCTAATGTTAATGTTTTATTAACTGAATCAACAGATATGGTTACATTTTCACCACCTATTAATGCAGTACTTATAAAATCGAAATTATCATCATCTGTATAGTGAGTTAAATCAGATATTTGTGATTCAGTAATACTTAATGCTGTTTGATGTTGAGTAACATCATTTTCTGTTACTGTATAATCTGTGATATAACCTGCATTATTTGTAAGTCGTGTTATATCATCATTTTCTTGAACATATGATGTAGGAATAGATGTAAGGTATCCTACAATACTATGATCACCCCAACCAAATGCTGTATCCCAATTCGTTTTATTATATCCTGTCTTAGCCGTAGTTCCATCAAAAAACTCATCTATTTCAGTTTGAGAATATTTATCAAGATCACTTATGTCACTTTCAGTATGAGTATGTCCAAGTAAACTATATCTATCATCAAGATCTACAGTTTGATTATCTGTACCTGAAACACTTACAGACAAAATACCTGTACTATTATCAAATGTTAATCCATCTACATAATAATTATTAAGATCTCCAACTACATCGAATGTAAATGTATCAGCAACTCCATCATGTGTGATAGAGATTCCACTACCCCCTACTAAAGCTGTTTCTAAAAGAGATAAGGCATCACTATTTGTATAATGAACTAAATCGCTTATTTGACTTTCTGTGATAGTCAGAGCACTTTCATGCTGAGTTACATCTCCTTCTGTAACTGTATAATCTGTGATATAACCTGCATTATTTGTAAGTCGTGTTATATCATCATTTTCTTGAACATATGTAGCAGGTATAGAAGTTAAATATCCTTCAAGACTATGATCACCCCAACCGAATGCACTGTCCCAATTACCTGCATTCCACGATGGGTCATTTTGTATAGCACTTACAGCCCTACTATCTGTAAAATATAAATTAGTTGATCCTTCATCAATATCATCTGTAGAATCAATATCCAAGCTTTCGGATTCATAAGTCTTTACCCAATCCGTATTTTCAAGAGGCTCTTTTAATATATATCCTGCTGATCCTGTATTAACCGTTGAATCATCTGTAGCATCAATAACATGAACACGTAAACCTTCAAATCTATCACTACTATCTATCGCATCTCTTTCTGTTATATTAGCTACAACTTTCGACGATCTAAACTTTGGATCTAAATGGATAGTTGGAATAATACCATCAATATTTAGAGGTGCAACTCCATCATTAGCACCTTTTTCAGATAGGGGTATTTGTTGAACGTTATCCACATTACCCAATCCAACTTGAGATTTTGTTACACTATGTGGATTTGTAGTATCACTTATATGAGTATTTAAATTCGTTTCTAAAGCATATCCTACAACACTATGGTCACCCCATCCGAATGCAGTGTCCCAATCCCCTGCGTTCCAAGAAACATCACTTTGAATTGCTGTGACAGCTCTACTATCTGTGAAATATAAATTAGTAGTACCTTCACTAAGATCGTCTGTTGTCTTTGTTGCAAAGTCAGTATCAAAGTCCCCACTATCATACCCTTCAGGGATATTTACTAAAGCCCATGCACCATCTTGGCGTACGTATTGTTCACCATCTGAAGGAGCTTCATTTACTTCATTAACTTCAGCACCTGCCTCTATACCTACTAATTTATTAAATAATGTTGTTGTGAAGTCCTCTTCAGATAATCCTTTACCTTCTACTTTATCAACTTTATCATCTAATAAATCATCGACCTGTAATTGAGTGTATTTATCAAGATCACTTATGTCACTTTCAGTATGAGTATGTCCAAGTAAACTATATCTACCATCTATATTTACAGTTTGATCTGTTGCTCCTGAAACACTTGCTGTTATTTCTCCTGTAGTATCATCAAATGTTAATCCATCTAAATAAAAATTATCTAAACTACCTGATACACTAAATGTAAATGTATCAAAATCTATATCATAAGTAATTGATATATTATCACCTTCTACAAGAGAATTATTCAAAACAGTTATAACATCATCATCAACATAATGTGATAAATCTGATATTTGACTTTCAGTGATAGTAAGTGCACTTTCATGTTGAGTTACATCCCCTTCAGTTACTGTATACCCTGTAATATACCCCGCGTCATTTGTTAGTCGTGTTATATTATCATCTTCTTGAACATATGTTGCAGGAATTGATGTAAGATACCCCTCTGCTGAATGATCTCCCCATCCAAACGCTGTATCCCAATTGGTAGCGTTCCATGAAACGTCACTTTGAATTGCTGTAACAGCCCTACTATCTGTAAAATATAAATTAGTAGTACCTTCACTAAGATCATCGGTAGATTTACTATTAAAATCAGTATCAAAATCAGTACTGTCGTATCCTTCAGGGATATTTACTAAAGCCCATGATGAATTTTGACGTACATATTGCTCACCATCTGTTGGAGCCTCATTTACCTCATTTACTTCAGCACCCTCTTCAATTCCATTTAGTTTAGTTAATAATACAGATGTAAAATCTTCTTCAGATAATCCTTTACCTTCTACTTTATTAACTTTATTGTCTAATAAGTTATCTACTTGTAATTGTGTATATTTATCAAGGTCACTTATTTGACTCTCAGTGATTGTAATTGCACCTTCATGTGTAGTAACATCTATCTCAGTAACTGTGTAGTCTGTTATATAGCCAGCATCATTAGTTAATCTTGAAATATTATCATCCTCCTGAACATATGTAGCAGGAATAGATGTAAGATAGCCCTCTGCTGAATGATCACCCCATCCAAATGCTGTATCCCAATTACTTGCGTTCCATGAAACGTCATTTTGAATTGCAGATACGGCTCTACTATCTGTAAAGTATAAATTGACTGTCCCTTCACTAAGATCATCGGTAGATTTGTTATCAAAATCACTATCAAAATCAGTGCTGTCGTATCCTTCAGGGATATTTACTACAGCCCATGAACTATTCTGTCTAACATACTGTTCACCATCCGTTGGAGCTTCATTTATCTCATTAACTTCAGCACCCGCCTCAATTCCGTTTAGTTTAGTTAATAATACAGATGTGAAATCTTCCTCAGATAATCCTTTGCCCGTTACTTTATCAACTTTATCATCTAATAAATTATCTACTTGGAGCTGAGTATACTTATCAAGATCACTTATGTCACTTTCAGTGTGACCGTGACCAAGTAAGCTATAACGCCCATCAAGACCTACAGTTTGATTGTCTGTACCCGAAACACTTGCTGTAAGGGTTCCCGTTGTATCGTCAAAAGATAGACCGTCTAAATAGAAATTTGCTAATTGTCCTGATACATTGAATGTGAAAGTATCATCAACATTATCATAATCAATACTTATATTATCACCATCTAATAAAGCTACTTGTAAAAAACTACTTGTATCAGAATCTGTATAATGAGATAAGTCACTTATTTGTGATTCAGTAATAGTAAGAGCACCTTCATGCTGTGTTACATCTCCCTCAGTAACTACATAATCAGTAAGATATCCTATAGTAGAATGGTCACCCCATCCGAATGCTGTATCCCAATCACTTTTGTTATACCCTATGATTGTAGTAGATCCACTGAAGAAATTATCAATTTGTAATTGAGTATATTTATCAAGATCACTTATCTGTGATTCTGTTATTGTTAATGCATTTTCATGTTGGGTTACATCAGATTCTGTTACTGTGTAGTCTGTGATATATCCTGCATTATTTGTTAATCTTGTTATATTATCATCCTCCTGAACATATGTAGTAGGAATAGATGTAAGATAACCCTCTATAGAGTGGTCACCCCAACCAAATGCTGTATCCCAATCACTTTTATTATAACCAAAAATAGATGTAGATCCATCAAAGAAATCGTCTATTTCAGTTTGTGAATATTGAGATACATTCAATACATTTGATAAACCTACTTGAGATTTTGTTACACTATGTGGATTAGATATTGAATCAACATGTGTACGAATCACATTAGCAGAAATTTCATTAGTTCCACCTTGATCTAATATAGTATCCGTATTCTGATCATGTGCACTATTCACAGCATATGTGGTATCTAAATTAGGTACATCACCTAATCCGACATCCTCTTTATCTACAGCATTTTTAGCTCTCTGCTCAGTGAAATATAAATTAGTAGTTCCTTCATCAATATCATCTGTAGAATCAATATCTAAACTTTCAGCCTCATAGGTTTTAACCCAATCATCATTTGTAAGTCCTTCTTTTAATATATATCCTGCTGATCCCGTATTAACTGTAGTATCATCTGTCGCATCAATAACATGTACTCTATATCCTTCAAACCTATTAGATTGATCTATAGCGTCTCTTTCTGTAATATCTGCTACAACTTTAGTAGCTCTTGTAGCAGGATTTATGTGAATAATAGGTACATAAGAATTATTATCTAATGGAGCTACACCACCACTTACACCCTTTTCTGATAATGGAATCTGTTCAACATTGAGTACTTCACTTAATCCAACTTGTGATTTTGTTACTTGGTGTGGATTCGTGAAGTCATCTAAATGATCAGTAAATGGTGTTACTGTTTCATCTGCTATAATAGCATAGTGTCTCGCTGAATATAATCCATTCTCTACAATAACATCTTTATTTTCACTTGCCCATCTTTCTGATAAATTTTTAAAATCCTCTGATTGATCTCTATATAATAAGGCGTTCGATTCGCTATCTGAAGCGTTTGATGCAGAATTTTCAGAATCTATACTCCATCCACGTGCACCTTTGGAAAATTCAACTGTGTTACTATCGAAAAATGATGTTGTTTCCTGTGCGTGTTTTTTTGCATCTTGTGAATAATCAAATGAGCTTAATACCTCATCGATATTTGTATGTATAACATTAATTTGGTCTATATTATCAGATACTGTTGTTATAGATAGAATATTATTAGCTACAATATTGATGTTTGGTTCATTAGTAGCAACAGTATTTATATTATCAAGATTATCATTTACAGAAGAAATAATTCCTAAATCATTCTCTACATTTGTGATAATAGGTAGGTTGGTTTCTACTGTTAAAATAGAATTTATATTATCATTTATATTATTTAAAATAGGTAAATTTCCATGAATATCTGTTAACATAGACAAGTTGAAATGTATATCATTCAACTCTGTTAAGTTATTATAGATATCATTTAATTGAATTATGTTATCTGAAACTGTATTTATATCATCTATATTATTATTTACATTTGTAATAATAGATAGATTATCTTCTACATTTGTAATAATAGATAAACTACTTTCTATCGTTAAGATAGAATTCATATTAGTATCTACATTACTTATACTTGGTAATGCAGTATGAATATCTGTTAACATCGATAAGTTCAGAAATATCTGATTTATTTCATCGATATTATCTAATACAGAATTTATATTATCTAAATTATCAAATATCTCTAATAGTTTAGGTAAGTCTGTATGAATCTGTAGTAATTCAGTTATATTGTTATTTATATTTAATAGTTCATTTAAACTTGAATATACTTCTAATAATTCTAATAAGTTAAAATGTAAATCATTTAATTTATTTAAATCATTAAATATATCTGTTAAATTAGCAATGTTATCTGCTACAGTATTTATTGAATTTAAATTGTCTTGAAGTGATAGTAAGACAATCTCATCTTCAATTTCAGTTAAACTTAAAATATCATCCCTAAAATCAACAATAGGTATTAGTTCATCATATAAAGTCTGAACCAATGATTCAATATCTTCAATACCCTCTCTTGCTATTTCAGCACGTGCCCTATCAGATGCAGTCTTACTATCCTTTTCAAATAAATTTATAATAGTAGAAGGCTGTGGTTTTACAATTTTATATGCTTTCTTTTGACCTGATATATAAAATTTAAAGACCTTATCCTGCCCCTTTAAAATGATAGGTGTAGACATTATGTTTTATTTATGAATATTGTATATCTCTTGTTACATCTTGTATTAACTCAAATCTACCCGCCATGATTGTAGTTATCCGATCATTGGTGTCTTTATATTCAAGATCGTAGTACCATTTACCCGCAGTAAATCTCATATCCTCAGCAGAAACATCAATATGAACTTCATCTTTTGTTGTGCCTTCAGGATTTCCTTGATCTATATCATACTGAATAGCTTCATCTGTTTGTCCTAAGTAGAAGTTTTCATCTGTGAATTCTACGAAAAAATCTTCAGCCTCTTGCTGTGCCCTTATCTGCATGGCAAATCTATACCCTGTTAAATCTTCAGGAATCTCGTTACCATCTTCATCTAAGTCTCTTATTATAAATAAAAGTTTGTTGAATGTATCACCCCTCACTACTCTTATATCTACAGGAGCAACATCCGTCTCTATTGTTTTTACTGACATTCTATTTTGATTTTGATATTATATAATTAATTATTATTTTTACAGAAATATTGCTAATCTATTTATTTATAATAATTAGACTTGACATTTATATTAATTATTACTATTTTCGGGTATGAAAAAAATTAAAGTTCGCGTAGACTTAGATGATGTACTAAACAAGTTTTCAGAATACTTTTTAGATGTACATTATAAACACACAGGGGAAGAATTAGACTTTGTAAGTTGGGATTTACATAAACACTCCAAATATGGATTGGATATATGGAATCACCTTGAGCGACCTGATTTCTTTTTAAATGCTCCTGTTGAACATAATGCAAAAAAATTAATTGACTATTTAGATATACATGGCTCTGCATTTGAATATTTTATTGTAAGTAGTTACTATGGGGATGATGATAAAGTATTCGACTATATTTATAAACAGAAAAAGATGTGGTTACTTAAACATTTTTCTGAAAAGGCTTCTCGAAGATTAATTCTTGTAAATGGATCTAAAAAAGATTACCCTGCTGATATCGTTATAGATGATTATTGGAAGAATTTAGTTGAAGGTGTTGATGATTCACTTAAATTATTTTATGTGAGAGATCATAATAAAAATATCAATATTGATACAAATTATCTTAAAAAGGTAAATACAGAAGGGGATGGACACAACAAAATTATTAATATCCTTTCAGATGTAGTTTTCTACAATGATATAGAATCTTATTTGAAAAATGAATTTTCTTAATATTTAGTAATACAAAAGTGTTAAGAAAATCAAAAAAGATTGTTAAAGGATAAATTAAAAGGAATATTTGAAGCTGTTTCTCCAAGGGTTACCCCTTCTAATGTAAGTGATTTATATAGGAATTATGTATTGGTTGACAGTAGTAACGTACATAGTTTTTACTATGACCCTTCAAGTAGGGAAATGAGGGTAAGATTTTTACCAAAAGAACAGTATGGGCAAGCAGGAGCAGAATATATTTATTACAACGTACCTGAAAGAATTTTCATGGCTCTACTCAATGCTGATAGCCATGGTAGTGCTTTTTGGAAGCTTGCGAGAGATAAATTCAGATACGAACGACTTGCAGATTGGACAGAATAATAACACTTAAATAAATAATATACATGCTACGTGAAAATGAATTCATTAGAAATACTGATAGTGATTTAACTCTCAGAGAAAGATATAAAGCTCGTGAACGATACAGAAACATGAGTAATCTTGAAAAAAAGAGAATGGTATCCCACCTAACAAAATTCAAACAGGGTTTATCTTTCGATCAATGGTGGTCATATATCGGACATCGAATTAAAGAAGGAAAACAAATCCATAGACGGAATAAAAATAATATACGTGTAGATCCAATGGGACAACGTGAAAAGGAACGTGTTGAATCAGAAGAATTTAGAGAATATCATAAATTAAAATAAATGGCAACTGTAGAGCTAACTGACGATGGTAATTTAAAAATTGAAGTGGGTGAACCTGATGATATAACAACTCAATTAGGTAAAAACCCTTCATCATTTAAACCATATACAGTTAAAACACGTTATTCAGGTGTAAATGTATACTATACATATGTTGTAAAGAAAAATTATATTCCACCTTCATTTAAAAGTACTGATGAATTTGTTGAAACATTACGAATGCAAGCAGAAACTAATGAGTTTGTTCAGAATTATGCTGAGTTAGGTGCAGAGTATATGAATGAATATTTAAAAGAAGTTGGATTAATCGATAAAAATGTTTATTTTGTGAAAGTACCAACGGATATAAATAATTTAAATGATCATTACTTTGAAAAATTCATAGGAATGTCAAATAATATTATTGAAGATGGTATCACAATTAACACAGATATAGATACTGAAAAATTATCTGTATCAGAAACTGCACCTAAAGAAGCCAAAGAGTATTTTTCGGGTATTTTCAGACAATTAAATAAAGTAGATGCTTATTATTCTTTCGATGAACTGAAAATAGATCCAAAGAATTTTATATACTTAAATGGTTTTATAGATATAAACACACAGGCATTTGAAAAAGTACCTGAAAACGCTGAAATTATATTAGTAAGAGATAGAATAAAAAATGGTCATATCATTTACGATTGTATAGATCAATTATCTTCTCGATTCAATATAATAGGTGTATCAACTTTATTTAGACAATTTTAATTTAACATTACAGAGGAAAAAATGAGTTTATTAGATAAGGATGGAAATCCCATCACATCGGAAAGTCTACGTCAAAAAGAGGAAGAAGAAAAGGTAAAACAAGAGGAAGAACATAAAGAACCTGAATTCAAACCCCTTGTTGATGATTTTTCAAACAAAGTAAAAGAATTAGCATCAAATGTTTTTGAGAAGGCTAATCTTCTCAATTTAGAATTGGATCAACAACAGGCAATGCAAATTGTTGGTACAATTGAACAAGCATCAATTAATCTTCTATTCAAAACGCTATATGAAATGGATGTTGATATTGATGATATTTTTACAGAAGAAAACGAAGATCTTGTAAAGAAGCTATTTGATTTTCAGAAAAATATAGATACATATTCTGAAGAGGATCTTAAAAACTTAGAACAATCACAAAATAAATAATAGGTATATATTATGGCAGTAGAACAAACAGAGTTAAAATTTAAATTTGATAAGAAAGGTTATCTTCATGTCGAATACAAAGAAAAAGAAAAAACAGACGCGGGAGATATCATTACTTCACGTTCTCCTGAAAAACACGACGTGGTAAATGCTGACGAAAGACAGAAAAAACAATTGATCGAAGCGTTAGTTAAAACTGTTGAGAGATATTTATCAGGGGACTCGATTCCATATTTCAATGAGTAAAAACCTAAAATTTGGGAAGGTATCACCATTAGAGCCGATAAAGTGGATTCTAATGGTGATATATATCCAAAAGATGTATTAGAGAAAGCGGTTAATGAATTTAATAAAAGGCAAAGTGAAGATAGATTAAACCGTGAAAACCAAGAAATAAAGATATATTTTGACGATAACAATTTAAAAGTACGAATTATTGAAGATGAATGATAGAAAATTTGATTTAAATGATATATTAATTACACCCGCAACAACATCACGAATATCTTCTCGAAAAGAGGTAAATATATTTTCTGAATATCAAGATTATTTACCTCTTATGTCAGCACCTATGGACACGGTTGCGTTTGATGAACATAGTGTAAAAAAGATAGATGACCATCATATAATACCAACCATACCAAGGACACCGAATCATATGGGATTGGTAAGTGTTAGGGATAATATTCAAAAATATTCTTCTCGTATAGGTATACTTGCAAGACCACCTGTATCATTTATATCTATATCGTTGAAACAACTTGAATGGATAAACAAGAATCAAACATTCCAAGATTTTGTATATTTTAGATTTTCTGAAAGAAATCCATTATATTTACTTATTGATATAGCCAATGGTCATATGAGGAAATTACATTATGAAGTTCTTAAACTACGAAAGAATTTAGCGTCTTCAGTGAAAATAATGATAGGTAATATTGCTAATCCTGAAACGTATAAAGCTATAAATGAAGATCTTAAAGTTGATTTTGTTCGTTTAAGTATAGGTACAGGATCAGCATGTCTTACAAGTGAACAGACAGCGATTGGGTATCCTATGGGATCATTGATTCATGAGTGTTATAAATTATCACTTGAAATGAATAATCCACCAAAAATAGTAGCAGATGGCGGTTTTAAATCCTATTCCGATATTATTAAAGGTATTGCTCTTGGAGCCGATTTCATTATGATTGGTTCTTTATTGAATAAATCTTTTGATATAAGTGAGAAGGAAATTTATTGGAAAGGTTTAAACTTAAAAAACAGAAAATTAACTGAATGGATGTACCAACATAATTTTCAATTACAAAGAAAATATAGGGGTATGTCTACCAAAGAAGTACAGAAACGTTGGGGTAAATTGAAATTGACTACTTCAGAAGGAATTGTAAAATATAATGATATTGAATATACGTTGGGTGGGTGGATATCAAATTTCACAGACTACTTACGTAGTGCAATGAGTTATACAGGTGCTAATACAATCTCTGAATTTAAAGGGATAGATTTTAATTTAATAACAGAAAATTCATATAGACGATTTAACAAATGAAAGCTTTAATTTTAAATGTAGATCATATGCCTCTTTCTATTATAGAATCAGAAAGAGCATTTGTTTTATGGTACAAAGACAGGGTATACATTGAAGAAAATTACGAGGGGGAATACTTTAATACCGTGGATAATAAGTATCCTGTTCCATCTATTGTAAGAATAAAACATTATATCTATTATAGATATGATAATGTATCATTTACTAAGTCTAATATATTTAAAAGGGATAATTATAAGTGTCAATATTGTGGGAAATCAAAAAACTTGACTATTGATCATGTTATACCTACTTCAAAAGGTGGTGAACACAAGTGGAATAATGTAATCACCGCTTGTAAGACATGTAATCAAGAAAAATCTAATTTAACTGAACCTGACATTCCTGATAAATTTAGAAAGGATTTAGGGTTATACCGCCCTCATGCATTTTTAATGATGAAAAGAGTAGGCAACATTCCGAAGCAATGGGAACCTTATTTATTTATGAATTAATATGTATAATACAGAAGAAGAAAACTATAAGAAAGCAGTAGTAAAAATAATCACTCAACTAAAAGAAAAAGATGTTGAGAAGGATTTTAAAATAGCAGGTGATCACCATGATCTCCATGAATTTGTAGATGGATATATGGATGTATACATTTTAGCTATGATGTTAGATCCTAAAGATTTAGAGCAATCTATCTGTAAATTTATGATGGGGCTTATATTTTTAAAATATAAATTAAAAAAACAAAATAAATCAGAAAAGTCATATTTCTATGGGCACGTGGCATGTATAAGTTTACTTGAAGAAGTAATAAATTACTACGATGTGATTATCGTAGATAAATATATTTAATTGAATAATTGATCGTATTCGATATCAGAGATATTATCAATCTCCACCTCAGAAAAAGTGATTTTATTAATTAATTTAATTTCATTTTTTTCTGAGGGTTTATTTTTAAATAACTTTGGACGAACATATCCTATCAATTCCATAGTTATAGACGAAGAAATGATACGCTCTTGATTCTGATCTGCTGAATCCGAATTATCTATAAAAGAAGAAAATTTAGCTTCGAATGGATAGTTACCCAATTTCCAATACTTATCTTTATGTTGGATAAATTGTTCTAACAGATGATCATTGTGTTCCTTTACACCCGAAATAATATTAATATCATATGTGATATTTATTGATAATGGTATTTTATTTACTAATTCAGCCTCAGTGAATTTTTCAGAAAATTCACTTTTCCTTTTTAGTCCCGCGGGTATATTTAAATTATCCATATCTACCCAATGTGGTATGATATTTTTTGTTAAATCTCCACCTGAACGATATATTGTAATGACGGGTAAATTTAAATGGTTTCCATCTAATTTATTTTTTGATGTGGAAGATCTTTGTAATTCACTCCATCTTTCAGGTTTTGTAATGAGTACATTAGTTTTAATAGCATTACCTTTACTATCAAATGGATAGGATATATTTTCCTCTATATATGATACAACTGTATCATCAAAATTAATGAGTCCTAACTCTTCTAATTTATTTTCTGTAATCTTCTCCATTTTACATTCTATATATACCCAATGGTATTTTTCTTAATTTATCTGCTTGAGCTTCTGTGACTTGCCTATCAATATCAATACCCCTTTCTTTAGATAATTTATCTAAATATTCTTTCATAGACTCTTTTAAGTCGCGAATCTCTTCTTTACCTTCAGATACTAATGCATCTCCATTCAAAGAAATCTCTCCATTTGGATATTGAAGTGAAGCGAATTTCCTTCTATTTTCACCTAATGTAATTTTAACTAATGCTTCAGAATAGTTGTATATCCATGTTTGGTGCGTTGGTGATAATTCTGACCATTGAAATACACCAAAGTCAATCTTAGTAGGGTCATTTACAATATCCCCTGAGTCTTCATTGTATCTTCTATCTTTATTATTTCTTCCCTGTTCTTCTGAAGAAAGTGTATAATCAAAATGTAATTCAAAATCATTTTTCGGAATTGGGAATAGGCGTAATTGTGATCCACGTATACTAAACCCATACATACTTGTACGTATTTTACGTGCCATATTCACACTCTGCATCCTCTGAACATCCCAACTCATAGGTGTTAGTGTATAATGCTTTGAAGACCCGCTAAATCCAAATTCACCTGCTAATGAATTTACTGATTCAATACCAACAAAATTACCTGCTGTAGATCCGATTACAGCCGATGGGGTACGATAATGGTAAACCTTTCGTATAGAAAAACTATTTTCAGCAGGATGTTTAGATGTGAAGTATTCCTTTTTTAAATCATAAAGTTGCTTACCACTTTGAACTTGTATTTTACCTGAGTGAAATTCTACATCACCACCTACACCCGCTTCCGTTCCGTAAGCAGAAGAGAGTCTTAAATAATAATCTAAATTTGGGTATACTAATTTATGTTTATGAACATCATCTTTATTCTTTCCAAATAATGAAAAATAGTCTTCTTCAGTTTTAAACTCATTCATTATTTTAGAAAACTCCAACATTGCAGTCTCTATATTAACATAAATATTTTTATGAGTTATTTCTAAATCATTTACAGGATAACCTAAACTGTATGCAATTCTCTTACTAAGTTTAGGAACCATTTCAGTGAATTGAGAATCGTTATCAAATATACCAAAGGCTGTATTTTCTTCTACAGGTACTTCATTTTCCTCATCATAATATTCAATTTCTAAAATATCAGGCGCTTGTCCCATTTAATTTTTATTTTTAGGTGAATATTACACTTATATACTTATCAAAACTTTTTTTAGCTTCTTCTTCGTCTACGTATTGAGTATCATATTTATCTTCAATTTTCTTTTTGAATTTATTGAAGTAGGATGAACTTGATTTTGGTAAATCGAAAACTTCCCATGCCTCACCATTGCAAGTAAATCCTGCATATATAATAGATGGTGTTAAAGGGACGATAACACATGATGCAACGTCACCATTAGCAAGTTTAATTTGAAGTCCGTATTCCCCTCTATCTGACATACGTGAATGTTCTGTGGTATCATTGTCATCGGATGTAGGGTATTTACCATGTATCATTGGCATACCTGAGTATTCATTCAGATATCGTTTTGTAGCGATTCTCAAAGAATCTCTTACCATTGAATTTTTCATGAAATTATTATTTTATTATTTTATTGTACAATATGTATTTTTAATTATTGGGATAACCAACTTTTTTCAATTCTTCTTTTAACTCTTTTATAACGGTTAGAGTCCTTTCATTAATATCCGATTCCCAAAAACGAATTATACGATAACCTTTCCTTTTGGCAATTAAATTTTTCTTGTGGTCATTTATGATATTCTTTTTCTGAATCTCATTTAATTTTTTGGATCTATCCTTTGCATGATAGTAATCCCCATCAACTTCGATAAGTAAATTGTACTTTGGTATATAGAAGTCATAATACTTTGTAGAGACTTTCTTCTGCTGTTGATAGTCAACGTTTAATGTCTCTAATATATGTTCCCTAAAAAATACTTCCAACTTTGAGCTTTTAATATTATTATTTGTAGGGTAATCCCGTTTATTTTTGATTTTCTTAGATTTTTTTCGTATTTTTTTATAAACAGGTTTATATTTTTTAAACATAATAGATGTATGAAGAAATCAAAACAGCAGATTTTTAAGAACAAGAAGGATATTTTGAAGAATATCCACAAAACAGAGAATATTTCTAAAAACAAAGTAACCTCTGCTAAGAATAAGTATAAGGAACAACAAAAACCTACAAAGGAATACAAGGAAAGTCTAAAAGATCAGGACAGAGATGGACTTATAAGTAAATTATTTTTTGTAGAGACTCAATTGTACTATATGGAAAAATTAAATGATGAGTTGACTGAAGAAAATAAAGAATTAAAAGGAAAACTTGAAAAGTTAAATAATTCTGAATAAGATTTAACCTTTAGAATTATTTTCGTGTATCTTTTTTCTTGTTTCTGATAAAGATGCAACAGCTTGATTTCCGAATGAATATCCTGAAAATAAGAACAGTAACATTATAACCATATTAACCATTATATCATATGTACTATCAGATATATTAGTAAAAAAGGGTAATAACAATGTAAATACAGATATAATTACATAGATTAATAGAGAGAGTCTTGCAAGAGAATATCTCGATTCACCATGTGCTTCAGGATCATATACTTTTAGTATATCGTTTAATAGTTCACCCATTGTCATTTATATACCCCCTCTCCATGTTCCTCTACGTTGCCATAATGTTTTGAATAGATTTTCAAAGGAATCTACAGTTACATCTTTAATTCTATCTTCAGCATCGTTAGAATCTAAATGTTCCTCGGCAAGTTCAAGAACTCTATCTTCAAAATCATCAAATTTTGAATCGATGATATCTTCGATATCGCTTTCTTCTTCCCTTGTGAATCCTTCTTTTAATAATTTACTGAGCATAATTTTATATTCTTTAATTCACTTATAATTATAATTGTTATTGAAATTATTTAAATATAACATTTTATTTTGAAGCTATCATACAACGGAAAGTATTTTATTTTAGATTGTACATATTCTGAAAGACATGTACCAAAAGAATTAGGATTTTCTTTTGATCCAAAATCAAGTAAATGGTATACCAAAGATCCAATGAAAGCTATTAAGTTGAGATCTCATGGTGATGAAGAATTAAGTCAAAAATTCAAGCAGTATAAGAGATACCTAAGACGGAAAGTAGATGAATCAAAGATTTTATCCTCAGACATAGAAATTCCAAAACCTGATAATGGTAAAGATTATTTTCCATTTCAGCGCGGGGGAATTAAATTTTTATATGAAAATAAAAATGTACTGTTAGGGGATCAACAGGGTACAGGTAAGACAATACAGGTAGCAGGTCTTATTAATTTATTGGATGACCCAAAGAAAATTTTGATTATATGTCCTAACTCATTGAAAATGAATTGGGAGAGGGAATTAAAAGAATGGATTATACATGATTTACCTATACGTATATGTGATACTATAAATTTTAGTATGGGAGATGGTATTACAATTGTGAATTATGAAGCGTTTCGAAACAATACAACAAGAGGGTCGAAGAATTATACAAAACCAAAGCATGGTGGTAAGTACAATAACACAGAATTAATTCTAAGAGAAATCAAAAAGAATAAAACTGTTGATCTACTTGTATTGGATGAGTCACATAATATTAAAAACTATCAGGCTAATACAACACGAAACATTTTTAAATTGAGTAAATGGGTAGATAGAAAGATATTGATGTCAGGAAGTCCCATGTTAAATAGACCTGAAGAGCTATGGACGACAATCAAATTACTTGGTTATAAAGATGAATTTGGTGGTACTAAGAAAAATTTTGGATATAGATATTGTGATCTACATGAAACACGTTGGGGATGGGATTACAGAGGATCATCAAATTTAAAAGAGCTACAGATTAAGTTGCGTACTAATTTTATGATTAGGCGTACAAGAAAACAAGTGCTGAAAGATTTACCATCTAAATCAAGAAAAAGTGTTACAGTAGAAATATCTAATGCCTATAAAAAACACTTAGATGGGTATGATAAGATAGTAGCAGATTTAGGTAAACTATCAAATAAACATGATCCTGAGAATAGTATTTTTTCAGGTATAAATCCAAAGTATATAGGTGATATAGCTGAAATTAGGCAAATTGTTGGACAGGCTAAAATCATCCCTACGTATGAATATACTAAAGAAATTTTGGATTCAGGTGAAAAAGTAGTACTATTTGCACAATATCATAGGGTATTGGATTCATATAAAGAGAAATTTAAAAAATATAACCCCGCTTTTATTTCAGGGAAGGTTAAAAATGAATTACGACAGGCTGAAGTAGACAGATTTCAAGAAGATGATGATTGTAGAATTATTATCTTACAATTTGATGTGGGTTCTGTTGGATATAATTTAACTGAATCATTTAATGTTGTATTTGCAGAGTTACATGATGTACCGTTAATTATGAATCAGGCTGAAGATCGTTGTAATAGAATTGGCTCGGTTAATCCTTCTGTTAATCATTATATATTGGCTCACGGAACGTTAGATGCACGTATGGGTAAGAGGATTATTGAGAAACAAGAAGTTTTTGATAAAGCACTTGAAACTGATCGTCTTTAATAGTATATTGAATCAAATGAAATAGTAAAGTAATCCAATTCTAATTGATGAAAGGTATTAAAATTTTTAACATCCCTCTTTTACCACCACCAAAGTTCAGTGCAATAACGCTTTTTCCGTTTATATTTATAAATAAGAAAACGAGAAAATGGAAAACAGTTAGTTTACGTAAAGTATTATTGAATCATGAGCGAATACATTTATATCAACAGCTTGAATTATTGATTGTATTTTTCTATGTTTTCTACTGTTTTGAATTCTTCATACGATTTGTTCAGTATAAGGCAGATGGTTTTAAAGCCTATAAAAATATATCGTTTGAACGTGAAGCATATGAGAATGAAGGTGATAGTAATTATTTAAAAAACCGTAAATTGTTTAATTGGATAGAATACATATGATATACGAAAACAAATATTATTTAGAAGATGATGTACGAATAGTATCGCAAAAATCGATTTTAGGAATAAAATATAAATTAGAAAGGAATATTGGGTTTAAATATTTACCTATATGGGAGACTATACATACAAAATTTCAAGATATTGAAAAATTTAATTCAAAGAAACAGTTGATAAACAATATGAAGATGGAATATGAAGATTATTTAAAACATCAGAAAGAAATGAATATAGATGTGTTGTCATGAATATAAAAGATGTTATTATCAGAAATAAGATTTATACAGGTGTAGGTTCAAGAGAAACACCCTTACATATTCAGAATGAATTGACAAGTATGGCAAAGAAGTTATCTGCTATGCAATTTACACTTCGTAGTGGTCATGCAGATGGCGCAGATTTAGCTTTTGAGAAGGGTTCTCGGAAAAGTGAGATCTACATACCATGGCATGGTTTTAACGACTCTATGGATGATGTAGTGGAGTTTAATGACAACTTAGAATTGTTAGCTTCCATGGAATACAAAAATTATAGACCGAACGCTTCATGGAATAATATGAGAGATAGTGTAAGGAAATTGTATATGCGTAATGTATATCAAGTGATAGGTGAAGATATTGATAATCCTAAACCATCTGACTTTTTGATTTGTCATGCTGATGAAGATGATGAGGGGAATCCCGTTGGCGGTACAGGATTTACAGTACATATTGCAAAAAAATATAATGTTCCTATATTTAATATAAATAACCCTGATGATATATCTCAGATTAAATATTTAATGACATATTTAAAATATGATTATTTTCTTTCGATAGCAATGCAGATATATTTATTTTACTATGATATATTTGGTGTTCCTGAAGAAGATATGGAGATTATTGATGCATTGATTACTATTCCATATGTAGAATTATATTGGGAGAAAGAAAGAAGTGTCTATGAATTATCTAATTATTTAGATAAGCCGATGATGACACTATTAAAACATATTTTTAATAAGTATGCACATAGAATTTCAAAATTAGATAAAGACGATGCCCGAACAATTAAAGACTATAGAAAAGAATCTTAGAAGAAATGCTTCCAAAGGAGATATTCAAGGATATCTTGATGTACTTGGGGAAGGTATGGTAGAATTAACTAAAAAAGTAATTGAATTAGATAATAAAATTTCTGTTCTCTCAGGTGAAAAGGAAGAGAATGTCGGCTCACTATCTGTCAAAGAACGTAAAAAAGTAGAAGGTGTCAGATTACGTTTTAGGGATTTATTAAATAGAGTGGAAGAATTAGAAAGATTTAAGAATGAATTAGGAAGGGTGAATGATGGACGATAGGAAGTCAAGTAATTTTCGGTTACGGGAAGATAAAATTAGTATGATTGTCCTACATAGTATAAGTGAAAAAATTAGTGGACAGGATTGTATCAAGTTTATTGAACAAGAAGGTTTATCATATCATTATTTTATAGATACCAAAGGTGAAATTATAAATACTTTGGATGAAGATTTAGTGGCTTTTCATGCGGGTAAATCGAAATGGAGAGACTTAACGAATATAAACAACTATTCTATAGGTATTACTTTAATGGTCGAGGGGAATAATACATACTCAGAGTTTTTAAATAAAATAAAAAATAAAGGTACATTTAAACCTGAACAGTATCAAGCATTAGAGATGTTATGTGGTAGGTTAATGATGAAATACCCCCTAATCACCATAAATAGGATTGTTAGGCACTCTGATATATCAGGAAAAGATGTAAGACCCGATCCAAAATATGATATAGGATCAGGTTTTGATTTTGAATTTTTTAAATCCATGTTAACAGATGGTATCGAAAAGAAATACATTCCAACAGAAACAGTAAAAAAAAAAGTAAATGGGAGTTAATAAAACATCATTCACAGAAAAAATTAAAAAATACATACGAAATTTTATTTTGAATATTGAGTCGTTTTTATTTATATTAACGTTACTCTTAAAAAGAAAAGCTCTAATATGAAAAGATTTTTATTTTGGAATCTTATTGATGTAGTGATCCTATCAGGATTAATGATAGGCACTCATTTAATAAATGTGGTATATGACGTGACGTATGTATTTATAATTTTTCTTCTATTTACTACGGGATATGTTCATGTTAAACAAATAACATTATTCCATTTAGAAAAGATAAGTAAACAGGAATTTAGACTTGCATATGGATCTATACCCGATTTTAATTTTTTCTTAAAGGGTATGTTTATATTTTTTTCTTGTGGATATCTATTATATAATGAATCTAAGATAGTAGCTTTAATATATATGTCATTGTTCATGATGCATCACATTATAAAAAATGAGGTTTAAATGTTTAGTTTAATATTTACATTTATTTTAATTTGTATAGTATTATT
>LFIK01000985.1_pt1 | contig 22087 bp, 20 predicted proteins | sample 643401 | NCBI WGS metagenome assembly LFIK01 (sample SAMN03777447, study PRJNA286221) | soda lake metagenome | biome: soda lake; feature: Kulunda steppe; material: water; isolation source: sample T5-Br brine of Lake Tanatar-5 | place: Russia: Kulunda steppe | collected 2010-07
AATCGGGGGTATGTGGCGGTCCGTAGAGAACGATTGGATCCGAGCAAGCCAGGCGATCTCAAAGAGGCTTTTAATGCGGGGCCGGAACTGGGAGCCGATACGGTGGCGGAGGGTGCCCAGCCCTATCAGCAGAACCTGTGGCCGCCAGGCCAGCAGGAATTCCGTGAACAGGTTCTGGCGTTGGTTGATGCCTGTGTGAGCACATCCAACGAGGTGCTTGCCGCATTCGCCGTGGCCCTTGACCTTCCGGATGATTTTTTCCAGGACGCGCACGACCAATGCGACCACACGCTGCGTTTATTGCACTATCCGCCGTTGCCTGAGGATTTCCAGCCCGCCGACGGAGAAAGCAGGGCGGGTATGCATACGGACTATGGGAGCATAACCCTGCTGGTCCAGGATGCAGTCGGTGGTCTGGAGGTCTGTACCCGCAGTGGCCGCTGGGTACAGGCGCCTCCGATTGAGGGCACGGTAGTCGTCAATACCGGTGATCTGATGCAACGCTGGACCAATCATGTTTTCTGCTCCACGCCGCATCGGGTTGGTTTGCCTGCACACGCGCGTCAGCACCATCGTTATTCAATGGCATTCTTCTGCCACCCCAACCCAGATGTGAACATTCGCTGTATTCCAACCTGCACGGATGCAGACAATCCGCCGCGTTACGCGCCCATCACTGCAGGCGAATATCTGCTGGAGCGTTTGAATGCCACCTACTGACCTTGTTGTGCCCAAGGTCGGAACGTCTCCTCCAACAGCATGATCGCCGGGTCGGGGCATTCACGTCACGACGCCTACATGACTTGGTGGATTTTCGCCGCAATCATGCTGGCCGCCGTGAACCTGAGGCCGCTGTTAACCAGCGGTGGCGTCATGATGGAAGCCATCCGGCTTGACCTGGAGCTTTCCAGTTCGGCTGCAGGCGTGGTCGGGAGCATACCGACTGTTTGCATGGGCGTACTGCCCCTTTTGGGGGGCTGGGTTATTGTCAGGCTCGGTATTGGGCGCGGGGTGCAGGCAGCGCTTCTACTGGTTGCCCTGGGTAATTTAGGGCGCTGGCTATCGGTGCATGAGATGCTGCTATTTCTGGCCACGTTCGTGGGCGGAGTGGGTATCGCGCTGACCCAGGTGCTTATCCCCGTTGTTATCAAGATGCACTTTCCATTACGTGGCCCTTTGGTCATGGCTTGCTATACGACGCTCATCAACGTTGGAGCGGCGTTCGGCGCAGCCATAACCCCGACTGTGGCGCTCGCTGCGGGGGGGTGGCAGGCCGCTTTGGGGTTATGGGCCGTGCCAGCAGTCATCGCCGCTGTGCTGTGGCCGCCACGCCTTTCCGTGATTGCCGAGGCTGTCTCTGTCGGCCTGCCATGGAAGCGTCCCCTTGCCTGGCGTATCGCGGGGCTGATCGGGGTCTCCGCCTGTATCTACATGTCCCTGCTGACCTGGGTTGTCCCTCTTTACTATAGCCTGGGCTGGTCACAGCGAGCGGCGGCGCAGCTGCTTACCGCTTTCACACTCACTCAGGTGTTTGCCTCGTTGGCGGTACCTGTACTTAGCAGTCGATGGATCGATCGGCGGCCTGTCGGAGGGGGGGTGCTGCTCGTTGTGATCATTGGGCTGCTTGGTATGGCTTTGGCGCCGGAAGTCAGCCCATGGCTTTGGAGCATGATGGCCGGTTTCGGGCTTGGTGCGCTGTTCTCGTTGTTGATGATTTTGCCACTCGATTACGCAGATTCCCCTGTTGACGCCGGGCGACTGTCAGCCATGGGCATGGGGTGTGGCATGTTGCTTGGCGCCCCTGGCCCGCTCCTTGTCGGGGCGCTTCGCGATGGTTTCAGTTTCGCAATTGCGATGCTGTTCCTTGCCGTTGTTGCCACGAGTGCCGTCGGGTTGGGGTTGGGTTTGCGGCCGCCCTCTTCGCGCCAGCACGCTTCTGCATGCTAGCCGGTACTACACCCTTTGCAAGGATGTGCTGCCGGCATACCACAGGGAGTGCATTCGATGCGCAGGATTGGGGCGCATTCAAAACGATTCGCATCCATCTGGGGCAGAACCCCTTGTCGCGTGCTTGATACACAGCCGTCTATCGAAACAGAAACAATATAGAATGCTGATTATAAAATAAAAAAATATTTTGGCATGAAGGTTGAATGCGGGTGTTGTCGATAGCCCTCTCGTTAGCGACAAGGCGGGTTTGATGCTGAGGCTGAGCTGCCTTGTGTAAACGCGAAAAGTCGTGCCGGGCAGGGGGCGTCCTGGTGTTCAGGTAGGTTAGAGACGGTTGCCTGGCCATGAACATCAGTATTTTTTTGGATCTATTCGGGAGATTCCGGATGAAAGTGGGATACAAAAAGACGCGTGCCATGAAATCAGCTGTGCTGGCCGGAGCCGGCGCCGCTATGCTGGCGAGTGGTAGTGCGATGGCGGTGGATGTCAATTTCAGTGGCATCGTGGATGTCTGGGCGGGTGTTGAGGACCCTGATGCCGGGGACCAGACCTGGGTCCTTAATGGTGGCGGGATGTCCACGTCGTATTTCGGGGTGAACATCAGTCACGAGGTCAGCCCCGGGTTGACCGGCTTTGCCAATCTGCAGATGTTCTTCCGCCCGGACACGGGGGATGACGGCCGTTTCGATGGGGATAGCTTCTTCGCCAGGGCGGCACACGTTGGTGTGGCTGGCGAACTGGGTCGGATTTCCGCCGGTCGTAATACCAACCCGTATTTTATCTCCACCATCCTGTTTAATGCATTCGGGGATTCCTTCGTCTTCTCTCCGACGGTGCTTCATACCTTTGGCGGTGGCCCATTGGCGGCGATTGCGGGTGACTCCGGTTGGAGCAATTCGGTGAGTTACGGCAGCCCATCCGTGAACGGCTTCAACGGCAATCTTGTTTACGCATTCGGTGAAGTTGAAGATGAGCCGGGTGACAACAAGATTGGTGGTAACGTCTTCTATCGTACCGGCGACTTTGCCGCTACGCTGGCGGCACAGATCGTCGACTACACTGCTCAGGATAATCCTGGATTGGACCCTGATGTGGCTGACGGCGACTCCCAGACAGCCGTGATTGTTGGGCTCAGTTATGACTTTGGCTTCATGACCCTGTACGGGCAGTACCAGAACATTTCCGACGACCGTGGGCCGTTCGGTGATGTGGACATGATGTCCGTCAGTGCATCGGTACCCGTCGGACCCGGCTCCGTGCTGTTGGCTGCAGCCTATTCCGATTACGACGACTTTGATATGGCCGACGATCGGACAACCGCCTCGGTCGGCTATATGCATCCGTTGTCCCAGTACCTGGATACCTATGCAGCGTTTATCAACGACGACTTCGACGGCACCACCAACCGCACCTTCGGTGTTGGCGCGCGGTACCGCTTCTGAGCGTCTGAAAAATACCAACGAAGCCAGGGCTCGATAGAGTCCCCTGAACAGCGATCTGTAGAGATCGCTGTTTTTTTTGTGCCGGGCATGGCGGCCAACGCCTTGCCCGGCGCTACTCCGGGAACTGTGCTGGTTTCCGGATGACTTAGGTGCGCAAGTCCCCTGCGCGCTCTGATGGCGGGAACGGCTCGCAGATGCGCTCTGGATGAGCGATGCCGATCAGGCGGCTACTGTGCTGCCGTGTGTGGATCCCTTGGCCGCACAGTAGCAGTCAGTTGAAGCGGCGTGGCCCGGTTTCCGGGCCAGAGGCCTTATCAGACGGGTTCCCGGGAGCTGCTGCTATCCTGCTGAAGCGCAAAACGAAACAGACAACCATCATTCTCCGCAAAACTGTAATGGTCGCTATCCGTCTGGTTTGTGTCGGACAATTCCAAGTTAAAAAAGTCCACGTGGTCCCATGTGAAGTAGGGCCCCGCATGCCACGTGCCCAGATGCAACTTGATCGTCGTATCGCCAGGAATATGAAAAGCCTTGAGCTGTGATACGTCCGGTCGTGGGTTGGTCTTGTCAGGAGGGGCCACCGCGATAATCCAGTCCCGATCATTCCGCGCGCCCAGGCACTGCGTCACGTTCAGGTGGCGGGTGATGCGCTCGAATTCCAAACCATGTTGCGGCGAACGCATGATGTACAGACGGGGTGTGCCTGCCGCCAGGTACAGGTCCGCATCGAGGTCGTCATGGGGCTTGCCGTAAGGGGATGGTTGGATCAACTCCCCATACGGGGCGAAAGCCTCCCGGGTTACCGCTTCCGGCGTGAGTGTCTTGACGGTGAGTTCTGCTTGATTCGTCATGTTGCGTCCCTTGTTCCTGCGTGGTGGCGATATCAGCGCTCGTCAGATGGTGGAAAACGGGCTGCCCAATGCCGGGCGATATCAGCTCGTTGGCAGAGCCAGACATCGGGTTTCTGCTGCACATAGTCGAGAAATCGTTCAACACCTGCGAAGCGGGCAGGGTGGCCACTAACGCGAAGGTGCAAGCTCACCGACATCATCTTCGGATGCCGTTCGCCCTCCCGCCACAGCACGTCAAACGCGTCCTTCATCCACTCCAGGAAATCATTCGATGTTGCCCACCAGCCACGGGCGAATTTGTTGTCGTTATTCGTAAAGGTGTGTGGCACCACCAGGTGGGGGTGCTCGCCGACCCGTTCCCAGTAGGGGAGTTCGTCAGCATAGGAGTTACTGTCGTAAAGGAAGCCGCCTTCCTCTACCAAGAGGCGCCGTGTGGCCATGCTCGGTCCGTAGCGGCAATACCAGCCCAAGGGGCGGCGTCCAACCGTACGGGTAAGGCTCTCAACCGCACGGTGGATATGCTCACGCTCCTCTTCTTCCGTGAGCTGAAACTGATTCACCCAACGCCACCCGTGGCAAAGCACCTCATGGCCAGATTCGCCGATCGCCTGGGCCGCGAGAGGGTTGCGTTCGAGGGCAAGCGCCGCGGCGCTCACTGTGAGTGGAATCTGTCGTTCGGTGAACAGGCGATGCAGCCGCCAGAACGCAACCCGACTTCCGTACTCGAACATGGATTCTGCGGCCAGGTCACGGCCGCCCACGCCCATGTCCGATTGTCCCGTGTCGGTCAGCGTCGCTTCCGATCGACCGTCTCCATCCGGGACCGAATACTCGGATCCTTCTTCATAGTTGACAACAAAATTGACCGCCACACGGGCCTTGTTCGGCCATTGGGGGTCTGGCGGCGTGGGGCCGTATCCAACAAAATCGCGTTCATGTGCCTTGTTCATTTTCATTTAGGTTACGTCCTGATAGGTCGCCTGCGTGTGTTCGATTTGGGGGTCCGGGAAGGGGATGTGGCTATACAGCTGCCGGAATCTGTCCAGATATTCTGTGCTGGCTTTCTTGAGGTTGCCGGACCAGGGATCCGAGCCGAATAGCAGTGTATCGCTTGCATCCCAGGAAAATTGCTTGACGAAGCGGACCCGTTCTTCACGTAACCCGCGGAACGCTCTGCAGATGCTCGAAGCCTGGAGGGTTCCGTTTCGTCGTGAGGCTCGCAGCAGGGATACGAGTACCGCCGCATCCTCCAGCGCCATGGTTGCTCCCTGGCCGAGTGTCGGACACATGGCATGAGCAGCGTCGCCGATATAGAGAACACGCTCGGAAGTGTCATGAAATAGTGGCTCAATTTCCTGCGCTCTGGCCCAGTGGAGTTGATCCGCCTGGGAGGCGATCGAGACGGAGAGTGCGGCAAGGCGCTGATCCGGCTTGCTCACCCCTTCGGTGTATGCCGTAGCGAGAAAATCAGCGTGCTTGTAGGAATCAGGTACGGGGGCACCCGCTTCGATAGGCAGATTTCCGCTCACATACAACAGGCCGTCCCTAAGACGGAAGCAGATAAGCCGGCGGGGGCCGTTGAACCACTGTTCCATGTCATCAATAGCGAGCGTTCCGCCATCGTTGACCAGTGCACGGAAATTGGAGACTCCCAGATGACGTGGTTGTGGTTCCCCGTCAAATTGTGCTCGCAATGCTGAATATCTTCCGTCTGCGGCTATCAGTAGGTCGAAGTCCAATTCCTCCCCGGCGGCACCCTCATTGCTCGGCGACGTCTGAACCGTTACTGAACCGCCCGGTGCGAGTGTCACCCGCTCTGGTTGCCGACTGTAGCGGACCGCCGACCCGGCAGCCTGCCTGACGGTTTTGTAGAGCTCAGCCCACCGGATCCTGACGCCTGCACAGTCAGATATCCAGTCCAGCGGGGTAGTATATATACGACTTCCGTCGGCAAGGCGCGCCTGCCAACGCTCCCATGGAAGCCCGGCGTCGTGCAGGGCCGAAGCCAACTGCGGCAGGCAGGTGTCGAGGGCGCGCAGTGCGTTCGGGCCCAAATTGAGTCCGTTTCCGGCATGGACATGGTCGTCGGGCCCGGTTTTTTCCATGCAAACAACATCGACATCTTCAATATCTGCTGCGCCAGCAGCAATGACTGCGCCAGCAACGCCTGCACCCACAATTCCAATTCTGAATGTCATCCAACGGCCCTTTGTCAACGGTTCCCACCTACTAGCAAGGGAATGCAACAATTGCGCCACTAGTGGTTTCCGCAGATGCCCGTCCGTGGCGACTACAGAGCGCACCGCATTGGGGCTTTGGGCGCCCTTCAGTGCACGTCCGGCGTGCATTGGGTTGTATGCCGGCGCGCGGCTTCTCTATTGGGTGTTGTTGGGTGTTGTGTTCCGTAATCTGGAATCGCGTGGTCTTTGCCGCTTTACTGCGCCTTGTCCTGACGCGTTCGGCACTTGCCTCCCGTTTGCACCTGTCTGCTATTGGCACGAGTAATGCAAGACTGCTGGGTACGTTTTTGCGTACAAGCAGGAAATCTTGAATGAGTGGTTCTAACCGATACGGCTCCGAGACAGCGAGCGCGCCCTTACGGCTGGGGCCCGCCTCCGGCCCGAGTTGGTCAGTGACTGCTGATACCGCGGATCTGAGTCGTCCACCTGTGCGGGTTCGTCCATTAACGTTGGCCGCTGAGCCGAAACGCCTGGTTCTAGATGCCAATAAAACAGCGTTGATCGTGGTGGACATGCAAAACGACTTCTGCTCCCCGGGCGGTTGGCTGGATCACATCGGCGTGGATTACAGGCCAGCCCGCGGCCCTGTCAGGCCGCTCCAGGGTCTTTTGCCCGTCCTGCGCAAGGCGGCCATCCCCGTTATCTGGCTGAACTGGGGTAACCGTCCGGACCTCCGAAACATCAGTCCGGCGCTGCTTCATGTCTATAAGCCAGATGCAAATGCAGTCGGGCTTGGTGAGCCGGTGCCTTCCACTGGTGCGCCAGTGCTGCAAGCCGAGAGTTGGGGTGCTGCAATCGTTGACGAACTTGAACCGGCGGCGGCTGATATTCATGTCCGCAAGTATCGCATGAGTGGGTTTTGGGATACCCCGCTTGATTCGATTTTGCGCAACCTGGGGGTGTCTACCTGCTTGTTCGCGGGGGTGAATGCAGACCAGTGTGTTTTGCACACGCTGGCAGATGCAAATTTCCTCGGCTACGACACCATCCTTCTCGAAGACTGCACCGCGACCACCTCACCGGATTACTGTTGGGAGGCAACGCTTTACAACGCTCGTCAGATATTCGGCTTTACCGCATTATCGCAGGACCTCGTGTCCGCAATTAACACGGCGGAGGAGTAATGCTTCCTTTCTTCAAGAGGCCTGAGCAGTTCGAGACCTACCGTATACAGGCGGGCGAGAGCAATCGTCTGGTCATTATTTTTGATTCCATGAAGGAAAACCTGGGGTTTATCTGTTGTGTGGAGATTTTTGATGTCGGTGGCAAGACGCCACCGAATGCCCACAAGGAAGCAGACGAGTTGTTTTTTGTGCTTGAAGGAGAGGGTAAGGCGCGCTGTGACGATCATTGGCTGGCATTGAGAAAGGGGGATGCCCTTGTCGTCCCAGCGGGCGCGGAGCACGTGATTGAGAACACCGGAACAGGGCGGTTGTATACGCTCACTGTCATGGTACCGGATGAGGATTTTTCCCGACTCATCCGTGATGGTGTCCCTGATGTTCTCGACGAGGATGATCTGGCTGTGCTCAAGGGAAATGGTGTTGTATGAGCATGGCTCTCAGTCGCCCCCGTTTGATGAGTATGCGAACCCGTGATGGGGTCCGGCTGGACGCGGATGTTTACCACCCTCCGGGAGACGGGCCGTTTCCTGTTCTTTTGATGCGGCAGCCCTATGGCCGCCGTATCGCGTCTACGGTGACGTACGCGCACCCTTCCTGGTACGCAGCCCATGGCTACATCGTGGTTATCCAGGATGTGCGGGGGCGGGGCACATCAGAAGGCGGATTCGAGCCATTTGTCAACGAACTCAACGACGGTTACGACACGCTTGATTGGGTTGCCCAACTGCCTGCCAGCAACGGGCGCGTCGGCATGTACGGGTTTTCCTACCAGGGCGTGACGCAGCTCTATGCCGCCGCCAGCGCTCATCCTGCGCTGCTGGCCATCAGCCCTGCGATGGCGGGGTTTCATCTCTATGAGGACTGGGCCTACGAAGGGGGGGCATTTCGTTTGTATAACGGAATGACCTGGGCTGCACAACTCGGGGCGGAGACCGCGCGTCGGGCCGGCGCCCATGAATTGTATGCGCGTTTATATCGCCTGGGTCACTCTCCATCGGCTGCGGAGTTAATTGACCCCGCTGGCCACGTCCGGGAGTTGCTGGATGACACGTTCTATGGAGCCTGGCTCGACTCTGCGGACGACCGTGCTTACTGGGAGTCGCGGTCGCCGGGTCAGGTGCTTGCCGACGTCTCACTGCCAGCTCTGCATATTGGCGGCTGGTTCGACAGTTTTCTGACTGGCACGCTTGCGAGTTACGCCCATTTCCTTCGTGGGGATGCGCCCAGCCGCCTGCTTGTGGGGCCTTGGGGGCATCTGCCCTGGACACCGGCTGTGGGAGATGTCTGGCTTGGCGACAGTGCAGAATCACCGATTGATGGGCTGCAATTGCGCTGGTTCGATCATTTCCTGAAGGAGCAGTACACGGGGGTGCTCGATGAGGCTCCCGTGCAGCTTTACGATTTGAGGGACAGGCGCTGGTACACCACTGATCGCTATGAGAATGGCGCCTCAGAGCGGTGGCGTCTGGGCAGTAATGGCCTCGCAAACATCGATCTCACCGGGGGCACGCTGTCCCGCGATGCAGGTAGCGATCATCAGGTGCCCGATACCCTGGTGTCTGACCCGTGGCGTCCGGTTCCCACCTCGGGAGGTCACCTGGCTCCGTCCGTGGGTATCTGTGATCGGACCGCAGTGGATGCGCGCCCGGACGTCGCGGTCTACACGACACCACCACTCGACTGTGGGTTGCAAATTGTTGGTCCGGTGACTGCGGCATTGGACTGTGAGGCGGACCATCCGAGCTTTGATCTGTGCGCCGTGCTCAGTGTCGTGGCCGCTGATGGCCGCGTTTACAACCTGACCCAGGGTTATCTGCGCACGACTGGTTCGGGTGCTCATCGCATCAGCATGAGAGGGACGTGTGCGCGTATCGCGCCCGGTGAGCGCCTGCGGCTGAGTGTGAGCGGCGCCTGCTACCCCGCCTATGCCTTAAACGATGGCCAAGGTCGACCGCAGGGGCGGATTCGTTCAGCTGACTACCCCGTCATTACCATTCATATCGAGTCAGCTGGCTCATGGCTGGAACTGCCATGTGCTAACGAGAGCCGTTGATTTTGATGTGCACGCTGCGCCGGCGGTTATCGCTTACTTATTGGGAGACAGGAGCATGATGCAGAACGCTGCGACATCGCTTGAACGAGGGCGTCAGACGACTTCAGGGAATGAGCCCTCCGGGACAAGGCATCGACGCGCACCCATGAGTTCACGCCCTGTTGTACAGGTTTCGGGTGTGGACAAGGTGTACGGCAACGGCACGGTCGCCCTCAAAGGGGCAGAACTCACCGTAAAGGAGGGCGAATTTGTCAGTCTGCTCGGTCCGTCAGGCTGTGGAAAGAGCACGCTATTACGCATCATTGCGGGTATGGGCGATGCGACGCGCGGTTCCGTGAAGTGGTGGGAGCAGGATCATACGGTTGTTGGAACCGAGGGGCGAAAGCTCGCCTTCGTTTTTCAGAATGCCACGCTGATGCCCTGGGCGCGTGTCTACAAGAATGTGCAGTTACCGCTTGACTTGGAGGGGGTGGCCGGCAGTCAGGAGTCCAAGGCTAAGATTGACGAGGCGCTGGCGATGGTTGGATTGCAGGGCTTCGAAAAGGCGTTCCCGCGAGAATTGTCCGGGGGTATGCAGATGCGCGCATCAATTGCGCGTGCAATGGTTACCGAGCCAAACCTCTTGCTCATGGATGAGCCATTCGGCGCCTTGGACGAAATGACGCGCAATAAGCTTAACGATGACGTTTTGCGGCTGTGGAGAGCCAAAGGCTGGACCGTGGTGTTCGTGACACACAGTGTTTATGAAGCGGTCTATCTTTCCAATCGTGTTGTGGTAATGGCCGCTCGTCCTGGTCGAATTGTCGACGATGTTTCTGTGGATCAACCTTATCCAAGGAGCAGTGACTTCAGGGTCTCTACGGAGTTCGCAGGGTATTGTCGGCGAGTTTCCAAAGCATTGGAGCGTGCGAGCCAAATGGGTGAGGAGCCTGCGGAATGAGTATTCCCCTGATAAGGAACGAGCGTTTCGTGAAAATAGCCGCACCTCTGGCTGTTGGTGCGCTGTTTCTTTTCCTCTGGGAGGCATCCGTCGTAGCGTTCGAAATTCCACGCTTTATACTCCCGGCTCCTTCAGCGATTTTTCAGACACTAGTGAGTGATTGGTCAACGTTGTTCAATGCGTTGTTGATGACTTTGAGAGTAACGCTACTGGCATTCTTGATTGCTGTTGTGCTGGGTGTTGCCGCCTCGTTTCTTTTTGTCCAAAGCAAGTGGATCGAGATAAGCCTGTTCCCCTACGCTGTTCTCATGCAAGTGACCCCGATCATTGCCATTGCACCGCTCATCATCATCTGGGTGGATGATACGCAATGGGCACTCACTATTTGCGCTGTGATCATCGCTATTTTTCCGATTATCGCCAATACCACATTGGGCCTGCGGAGCGTTGATCCGAACCTGCTGAGCATGTTCCGCATGTACCGGACCAGTCGTTTACAGGAGCTGGTGCGGTTGCGTGTCCCCAGTGCCTTACCCTATTTCTTCGGCGGTTTACGGATCAGCAGTGGTCTTGCCCTGATCGGTGCCGTCGTAGCGGAGTTTGTGGCTGGTACAGGCGGCGCCAGGGCTGGCCTTGCCTACCTGATTCTTCAATCCGGATTCACCCTACAGATACCGCGCATGTTTGCGGCACTGGTTCTAATCACCCTGACCGGTATCGCGCTGTTTGCGCTGATGGTTTGGTTATCTGACCTGGCACTGCGCAACTGGCATGAGAGCGCCTTACGTGTGGAGAACTGATGATGTCTGAACAGAAGCCAGTCAACCGGGTTGCTGACGATCTTGGCCACTTGGATTTCATTACAGACGCTGGGCAGCTTGAACGGTATTCGCGGGATTTCTCATGGTTCAGTCCCGTTCTGGTCGATGCCCTGGCAGGTAAGGTCGCGGACGCCGTGGTAAGGCCCAAGGATGAGGAAGAAGTCAAGCGGGTCATGTCATCGTGTGTTCGCCATCAGGTCCCGTTGACGCTTCGCGGCAGCGGAACCGGTAACTATGGCCAGAGTACGCCACTGCGCGGCGGCGTCGTGATGGATATGAGCAAACTCGACGCCGTGCAGTGGGTCAGGGGCCCGGTTGCGCGTGTTCAGTCGGGGGCGCGTCTTGTCAATATTGATAAGGAAACGAAACGAAGTGGCTGGGAGCTACGGCTGTTGCCCTCAACATACCGGTTGGCTACGGCCGGGGGGTTTTACTGTGGCGGCTTCGGCGGTGTGGGTTCCATTACCTATGGCTCCATTGGGGACCCCGGCAATGTCCTGGGTGTGCGTGCATTGAGCATGGAGGCGGAACCCCGTGTCGTCGAATTGCGCGATCGTGAGGCTCGGGATATCTACCATGCCTATGGCGTCAATGGAGTCGTCACCGAGTTGGAATTCGCATTGGGGCCAGCACACGACTGGCGAGAGGCCTTGCTCATTTTCCCTGACTTCATGAGCGCCGTTAAATTTGGTCAAACCCTGGGCAATGCCAGTGGAATTGTGAAGAAATTGCTGACCGTTCTGGCAGACCCGTTGCCTCAGATGTGTGGCCTCGCCAAGACGGTACCCGCTGGTTGGACGGCGGTGCCCGCGATTGTGACTGCTACTGACGTCGAAGCCTTGCATGCTATGTGCAGCAGTTTCGGTGGAAAGGTCGCTTTGGAGCAGGTTCACGCCGAGGTATATGGCACTCCAAAGACCCTGATCGAATACACGTGGAATCACACGACGTTACATATTCTTAAGAAGGATAAGGGAATCACATATTTACAAAGCGGATTCCGGCCTTGGGAAAATATCGAGAAAGTCGAAGAGATGCATCGCCACTTTGGCGACGAGGTGATGATGCATCTCGAATTTCTACGGGCCGACGGGGCGCTCACGTGCAGTGGCCTGCAGGTTATCCGCTACTCGACAGAGGAGCGTCTGAACGAAATCATCCAATATCATCGGGATAATGGCGTTCATGTGGCTAACCCTCACACCTATCTGCTGGAGGATGGGAATAAGGGTGACTCCGATCCGCGGCAGGTGGAAATGAAGCGCAGGCTGGACCCGCTTGGGCTGCTGAACCCAGGTAAAATGCGGGCCTGGAACGAGGAGGCTGCCGCGTGAGCCAGTTGCACGGACCAGTACCTCCCGAGCGCTTTCTCCCGTATATGACCACCCCTGACATAGAGGCGCTGCCTGACAAGGAAAACACGGTGATCGTACTCCCGATCGGTGCCATAGAGCAGCATGGCCCGCATCTGCCAATCTGTACCGACACCGCGATTGCGACGGAAGTGACCGCGCGTGCGCTCGCCAAGCTTGGCCCGGATGTGCCAGCGTATGCGTTGCCGCCAGTGTGGTGCGGCAAATCCAACGAACATGTGCGTTTCTCCGGCACGGTCATCCTGCGTGCAGAGACGCTAATGGCTTTGTTGCGCGATATCGGTACCAGCGTATATCGCATGGGATTCCGCAAGCTCGTCTTTGTGAATGGTCATGGAGGACAACCGCAAGTTCTGGAAATCGTTGCGCGTGATCTGCGCGAGGTGCATCCCGATTTGTGCGTGTTCCCGGTATTCATATGGGCAGTGCCAAACTGCAGCGAGGATTTTCTATCCTCTGAGGAGTTGACGCGTGGTATCCACGCGGGACGCTCCGAGACAAGCCTTATGATGGCTCTTACGCCGGATGCGGTACAGGCTGACCGGGCAGTGGGGGAGTATCCACCGGAGTCTGATTGGCTGCTCACTCCGGAAGGCGCATTCCGTTTCGCCTGGCTTGCCCATGACCTGTCGCGCAGCGGCGTGATTGGTGATCCGGATGGGGCAAGCAGAGAGGAAGGAGAGCAGGTTCTTGAGTCGTTGGTGAAAAGCTGGGTGAGAGCGCTGACGGAAATCCATGCCTTCCGCATGCCGCTCGAACGGGAGAACTGATGGTGGCTGCTGCCCCGGCGGTGGGCAATAGCCGTTACGCGTTGGGCACCGGTTATCTGCTGCTTGCGTTCACTGCCATCGTCTGGGGTGTGAACTTCCCGGTGCTAAAACTCGGCCTGGACTATAGTCCGCCCCTGCTCTACACCGCCTTCCGCATGGTGCTCGGGGCGCTCACCATGTTTTTCGTGGCCTTTATAATGGGCGTTCTGCGCCTACCGGCGAAAGCGGATTTGCCTGTGGTGCTCTCTGTGGGCTTACTGCAGAACCTTGCGTTTATCGGTCTGCTCACGGCAGGCCTGCAGTTCATGCCCGCTGGCCGTGGAGCCATTCTTGCTTATACATCGCCTATTTGGGTGGTGCCGGCCGCGGCGCTGTTCCTTGGCGAACGCCTTACGGCGGGTCGCATGTTCGGTGTTGTACTCGGGTTGGCGGGCCTGATGGCGATCTTCAACGCGCTCAGCTTGTCCTGGCGTGAGCCCGGTACGCTGATCGGGGCCAGCCTGATTCTCCTCGGCACCCTGTTCTGGACCATGGGTTTGGTGCACGTCAGACGCCATCACTGGCATGGTGACGTTTTATCCCTGATGCCATGGCAACTGCTGAGTTCGGTGCTGGTTTTGTTTCCGTTGGCGCTGATGATTGAGAACCCGGCAACGATCCACTGGAACCAGACATTCCTGTGGAACCTGCTCTTCAGTGGCGCTATTGCCTCAGGCGTATGCGTTGCTGCCCAGGTGGGTGCTATGCGCTCGTTGCCAGCGGTGAGCATGTCCCTCAGTTCCATGGCTGTCCCCGCGGTGGGGGTATTGGCGGCGTTTTTCGTTCTGTCCGAGCGCCCGACTTTCCCTGATTTGCTCGGATTTTCCCTCATTTGTGGGGGAATTCTGGCGGTCGCGCTCAGCGACAGGCGTGCGGCGGTCGCACTTGCGATAAAGGTTTCTGATCAACGCAGGTCATAACGACAAGCTGAGTAAAGAGCGTATCTGCTTGCGAGCGCGCTCTAACACTCTCGTATGGCCTGGGTTGTGACGCTTGATCATCTCCGAGGAGGGCTTATGGCCAGCATTGTTATCAAGGGCGCAACCATACTGACACTGTCCAGGCGGGAAGACATTCCTTCGCTCGTTGAGCAGGGTGATATCCGCATCGATGATGACCGTATAACGGCTATTGGTGAGGTGCCTGCATCCGGTGTCGACGAGGTAATTGATGCATCGGGAATGGTGGTGATGCCTGGCTTGATAAACGGTCATAACCACTTCGAGCAGTCGTTCATGATGCCGATTGTCAGGCTGTTTCCCGGCTCCACTGCGCAGTGGATCTCCGATTTCAAGATCCCGCTGACACAGCAGATGGGGCCAGAGGATTATTATCTCAGTGCGATGCTGAGTTGCATTAACATGATTCGCAGCGGTGTGACCTGCAGCGTCAACCATGTGTGTCAGCAGTCCGCCGAGAAACTGACGGACTTCGGTATCAGGCAGGTGGCCAGCGCCATTGGCGAGTCCGGCGTAAGGTGCGTCATGCCGATCGGGCTCGCTGGGAAACGTGAGGCGCCGGAATTTATTGTCGGTGCAACAGAGTATCGCAATAGCCTGATGGGATGGTTCCGGCAGTGGGATCAAGCCTTTGAGGGGCGTTTGCGTATATGGCCTGGACCAACCGGGTTTTATTCCTCCACGGATGAGATGTGGGAGGTGTCGAGGGCCTTTGCAGACGAGCATGGCTGCGGCATACACACGCATCTGGCCACGTTTGAGTCGGGGGATGTGGACAGGGCAGAGGAGACCGGTGTCCTCGGCTCGCGACTGATGGCGGCGCACAGTGTGTGGCTGACTCCAGAGGATGTCCGGAAGATGGGCTCAGCGGGGGTGAACGTCGTGCATAATCCGACCTACAAGCTGAGCTATTCGCTGGATAGCCATGTCACGCAGTTCGGTGATGGCATCTCGCCGGTTGCGGATATGTGTGATGCCGGTTGCCGTGTCGGGCTGGGGCAGGATGGTTGCATGGGTGATACGCAGGATATGTTCAAGGAGATGCGTAATCTCGCATTCACGCAACACTACCGCTATCGGGACAAGCACCTGTTTCCTCCGTCCAAGCTGCTTGAAATGGTGACCATTAACAATGCGGAGAGCCTGCGTGCGGACGCGGATATCGGTTCATTGGAACCGGGAAAGAAAGCCGACCTCATTGTGCTGGATACCTCCAGTACCAAATTTGTACCGCGCCTCCATATTCCGGCAGCCATTGCCTATCAGGCTAGTCCAGAGGATGTGCGCACCGTGATCATCGATGGCCGTGTTGTCATGCGTGATAGAAAGATCGAGACCGTCGATGAAAAAGCGCTTGCGGAAGCGGCGAACGCGGCAGCGGGAAGCCTCCTGCAAAAGGCCGGCCTGGCCCGCCTTCGACAAGAGTCCATAAACCCTTGGATTTCCGGCACCAGACTCACTAGAACGTTGGACTAGTCCGGTGCATGGAGGACGATGGGCTGCGGCAAGATGTATTCGTCGCAGTTGTCTCCTGCGCCCCCTCGGTCTACCACAAGAAAATCGGAGTCCTGCTCAAGTGGAAGCAGTGGATGATGCCAGATGCCCGCATGGTAATTGACGCCTTGATCTCCCTGGGCGATAAAGCCGTGTATCGCGTCCGAATCGGGTGCCGAGTCCGCCTTTGCCACCACTACAAGGTACGGCCTATTGTTCAAGGGCATGAAAGCCTGGCTGCCCAGCGGGTGACGCTCAAGCATCCGGACAGTAAACGGCAGCGCCACAGGTTGGCCACGGAAAATGCTGATCAGTGCGCAGGCATCCTTGCCATGTAGCTGCACCGTTGCAAGGTCGTGGTAACGCTCGGTGCTCCCTTTGTTTATAGGAAAGCTTTCGGCACCTTCGGTCTGAATCACATCACCAAAGGGCGCGAAGGCCGCGCGGGTCAGGGGGGAGGCGATCAACTTCAGCATATGATGAGATCGGGTCTAGGAACGCCATGGAGTCGTAGGCGGCTGATGCCGCCGTCGGGAATGATGTTGAGGCGGATATGGCTGATCGGTCCGATTCTCTGGATTTCCTCGGCGAAATGTTGCAATGAATCGGCATTGAGCTTCTGTGCCGGTAGTAGTGTTTCCCAGAACATGCTCTGGGCAATGATTGATTGGTCAGTGCCCATGTTCACGTATGCAGCCTGGATCGTGCAGCTCTCAGGGTAGTTGCCCTTGAAATGCGCGGTATCCACTTCCACCCGTTCGATCAGGCCGGGACAGCCCAGCTGCAAAATGCACCAGTCGTTGCCGGGTTCTCGGCGACGGCGTGTCTCCCAGCCATCTCCCATATTGATTCCGCGTCCGGGCTTGAGAATGTTCATGGGCTCGCCGTAGTGGGCATCGCTCCATGCGATCTGTCGAGCGCCATTTTCCAGCGCAAGCAGGTCAATCACACCTGAGGTGGACCGGCTTGTCCAGTCCACTGCGACATCGCCGAATACCCGCAAACGGGCGATGCCGCCGTCGGGGTAAATATTCAGGCGCAGATGGGTGAATACGCGGTCGTCGTGGATCTCTACGAAATGGTGTTCGTCGCCCTGTAGTGCCACTGCGGGGGTGATTTTTGTCCAGGTCGTTTTAGGCCCTGGAATGTCTTCAGCGGTATTGCAGGCCTCAATGGACGCGGCGGGGGGAAAGTTGCCGGTAAAGAAACTGGTGTCGATCTCCAGCCCACGGAGACGACCGGGCAGGGCAAGCCGCACAATCGCCCAGTCGTGACCACCATTGCGACGCCGGCGCGTCTCCCAGCCATCCATCCACTTGCCATGATCGTCGAATCGATCCGGGTAGAAGTGCGCTGGTTCGGGGTTCAGCATACGTTCCAGTGGCGCGAAGAACTGATCGCTTGCAGCGACGGCACAGGCGCCCAGGCGGGAGTCCGCGAGATTCACGCGGGAGCGGGCGAAGGCAGGTGGTTCCACGGTTTCAGCAATAGCGACTCTCTCGCTCATTGGGGGCCTCTTGTGTCTATTGCGTGAGAGAAAGGGTGCTGTTTCATCCAATGGCGTGCGATGTCGATGCGCCGTGTGATCCACACACCGTCATGGCCTTGGATATGGTCAAGGAAACGCTGAAGCCCCCGCATGCGCGCGGGGCGACCCAGCAGGCGGCAGTGCATCCCGACTGATAGCATTTTGGGCGACGTCTCTCCCTCCGCATACAGTACGTCAAAGGCATCACACAGGTATCGACTGAAGTGCTCCCCGGTGTTGAACCCCTGCGGGGTGGCAAAACGCATATCATTTGTATCCAGGGTGTAAGGGACTATCAGGTGTGGACGGTTTTCACCGTTGGATAAGGTGACGGTTGTCCAGAAGGGGAGATCGTCCCCGTAGTAATCCGCATCGTAGTCAAATCCGCCATGCTCCACGATCAGCCGGCGGGTATTGGGGCTATCCCGGCCGGTGTACCAACCGGTCGGTGCTGAACCCGTGAGCTGCTTGATGCTCTCCACCGCCTGTCGGATATGCTGCCGTTCGGTTTCCTCTCGCATGTCTTGATGATGTATCCAGCGCCAGCCGTGGCAGGCAATCTCGTGCCCCAGTTCCTGGAACGCGGCCGTCGCCTCCGGGTTACGCTCGAGAGCCATCGCGGTGCCGAAAACGGTGAGAGGGAGCCCGCGAGTTTCGAATTCCCGCAAGATACGCCACACCCCCGCACGCGAGCCATACTCGTAAATCGACTCCATGCTCATGTGGCGGTCGTGGTAAGGCTGGGCGCCGATGATCTCCGAGAGAAAGGTTTCTGAATGGGAGTCGCCGTGCAGGACGCAGCTTTCGGCGCCCTCCTCGTAGTTCAGAACAAACTGAACGGCAATGCGTGCATTACCGGGCCAGCCTGGTTGAGGAGGCGTTCGGCCATAGCCGATCAGGTCGCGCGGATAGTCAGCCTGTTGCATGGTCGGGTTCCGTTTTAGTCGCTGGCACCGTGGCGTATCCATTGCCCGAGGACGGCTCTCTCCTCGTCTGTCATGCCGGTCAGGTTGCCCGGAGGCATGTAGGTGGAACGTACAGACGTTGTATTGATAGCTGCGCGGTGGCGTTTAATGAGTGCGTCACTGTCAAGGCGCACATTACCAGCTGGGCTTTGGAAACCAGGCTGGGTTGGGGCGGCCGCATGACAGGCGACGCAACGGTTATCGACAATCGACTGTACCTGACCCCAGGAGACGGTCTCACCGGTGGCCTCGGGTGTGGATCGCCAGTTCTCCATCTGCGGACTGGTCAGTACGATGAGTAGCGCTGTGGCCAATGCTGCAGCCGGTAGTATCCAGACTTTGCGCTCAGGCATGTGACGGATATTGAAGTAATGCCTTACGCCAGCACCGATCAGCATAATGGCCGCAAGTACGGCCCAGTTCCAGGGATGCGCATAGGTGCTGGGGAAGTGGTGGCTGATCATGATGAACAGCACGGGAAGTGTTAAGTAATTGTTGTGCCGTGAGCGTAATAACGCGTTCTTGCCTTTTGCCGCATCGGGTTGGCGACCGGCGGTCATTGCGTCCACCATATCCCGTTGGGACGGAATAATGACGCGGAACACGTTGGCAACCATACAGGTGCCGATTGCTGCTCCTACATGAATGTATGCCGCTCGCCCGCTGAAGACCTCGCTGAGTCCCCACGCCAGCAGAACCAGCAAGGCGAAGCCGACCGCAGCGAGCCAAACAGGTTTTTCAGCCAGGGGCGAGCGGCATAGACCGTCATAGACGAACCAGGACCCGATCAGGACGGCGACGCCGATGAAAACGGCCGTCACCGGACTCATCTCGGCTACGGATGGGTCCACCATCATGGTGTCCGCGTTCAGATAATAAACCACGACGAGTAGAAGGAAGCCCGTGATCCAGGTGAAATACGCTTCCCATTTGAACCAATGCAGCGTTGAAGGCAGTTTTTCGGGAGCGACGGCGTATTTCTGCACATAGTAGAAACCGCCTCCGTGAATCGCCCACAAGTCCCCGGCGATGCCTTGACGCTTGTGCAGCCGTTCGATGTGGTTTTCAAGCCAGTTGAAGTAGAACGACGCGCCTATCCACGCCACGCCGACGATGAAGTGTGTCCAACGGAGCAGGAGATTCGCCCATTCGTGCAGGTGTGCTTCCATGGAATTTGATTCCGTCTTTATACCTAATGATCTATGCCGGGGTTTGAATATGCGGTCAGGGCTGGCCAGGGCGGCTTCTTTCGAGTGCCGGGTGAGTTGTCGGATTCAACATGAAGTGCTGCTCGAGAAGCAGCGCCACATCAACCACCAAGGATTGTTGATCCCAGGCAGGGCGCATGCACCTGCCAGTGCGCTCCCCTCTGCAGGCCGGCGGCGTTACGTGCCCATCCATTCGCGTTCCGATTGCAACTGAATCGGTCACCATGCCTGGTGCGCCTGACTATCAGAAGGCCTTCGCAGCGTAGCCGTCCAATAAAAACTGTATACAATATTACACATGATTGCATACATTTTGTCATGACCTAACATGGTAACCTCTCGCTCAGTTTCAACAGGAGTCATTGCATGGCAGGCGAACGTTCCAACGCGGTGTTGAGCCCCAAGCCGAGTATCCAGGCGCGCTCGGACTTCATCGCCAATTACGGGGGTATCTATGAACATTCCCCGTGGGTTGCGGAGGCCGTCTGGGAAAACGGGGTCGGCGAATCTCAAGACACCGCGGAGGGATTGGCCGATGCCATGGCGGAGGTTGTCGAAAAGGCACCGGTCGAGCGCCAGCTGGCGCTCATAAGGGCACACCCAGACCTGGCAGGTAAGACTGCGGTTGCCGGAGATCTGACCGTTGACTCTGCCAGCGAACAGGCCAGTGCTGGTCTGCAACAGTGTAGTGTGGAAGAGTTCGAGCGATTCCAGCGCTTTAATGCCGAGTACAAGGCGCGCTTTGGCTTCCCGTTTGTGATGGCGGTTCGTGGGCAGACCCGTCATGCAATCCTTGAGGCGTTTGAGCGACGCCTTCGTCATGGGCGGGACGAAGAGCGGCGTGAAGCCATTGCCCAGATTAACCGTATCGCGAGACTGCGTTTGTATGAGCGTGTGGCTACTCAAAGCTGCTGAAGAGGGCGGCCAAACCACCTTTCCGATAGTGCTCAAGGCTTTCGGGGAAGATGCGACGCGTCTTCTGAGTGAACTGCTCGCGGTTGAGGTGCCGCTGCCTTCAGCGGATTCAGTCGGGTTGTGCTGCGCAGTGAGTGACGCTTCCAACTGGCAGGAGGCAGAGTCTTGGCTTGTACAATCCACCAAGCCTGGTGCGCTGACATGTCTGGTGGGTTCCGGGCCCCGCCTAGGGGCTGTTGCAGATATCACCTGCTTTACACCGCTCACGCGAGAAGCCTTGCGTGAGCTGATTGCGCTTCTTTGTGCCATGCAACGTCTGACTGACGAGCCTGGTGTCGTGTGCGTGGAGCCGGATGACTTGCGATTCGCCCTGCGGCAAGCGGGCCGGGCCTGGATCGCCATGGGGCAAGGGCTTGGCGCCAACGCAGTGGAAGCTGCAACGCAAGAGGTGCTTGCGCGGCTGGAAGGCGCGGGCGTCGTGGCCGGTGTTCCCGAGAATGCGGTCATTGCTCTGCTCGGAGACATTGCGCAGCACCACAAGGCAGTGGAGAAAGTTGGCAGGGCGATGCAGCGTTGGTTGGGCCCCGAGGCCATGCCAGTACTGGGCATGCGTGATGGCGCATCGGATCGGTCTGTACGCCTGCTTGTTCTGGTAACGGTACAAGCTGAACTGTTATCACCCAGCTGTGCTGTCAGCTCCACCTGAGTGGCGCATGGTCCCAGGCTAGGTCTCATAACATTCATGATGCGCTGTCGAGGTATCTTGCTCTCGCAGTTGCAGTAATTGAGCGGCAACCGAAGCGGCAATTGCTGCAGGCAGTTTGCTGGTAATTCCGTCGATGCCAATGGGGCAAGTAAGCTGGTCGATCAAGCTGCGCGGCAGCCCCTCGCGGGCAAGCCGCTGACGGAAACGCACAGCCTTGGGGCCTGAGCCAATCAATCCGACGAAGCCGAAACGCTGACGTCTAAGAATGCTGCTCACGATACGGAAATCCTGTTCGTGATCGTGAGTGAGTACGAGAAAATACGTATTTGATGGGGCATTTGCCACGGTATGATCCGGGTCTTCGTTGTGTAGAGGTTGAAGGCCGGAACGCGGCGTCTGGGGAAGCATGTCCGCCCGGCTATCGATCCAGGTGACGCTGAAAGGCAGATCGCTGAGCGCCTTGACAATGGCCCGACCGACATGGCCGGCGCCGTAAAGCCAAACCGGTGTATCCAGTCGGAATAGACGTTCCACCATGACAACGTCTTTTCCGGACGTTGCCTTCAGGCTGGTCTCCCCGGGCTTGGTAACCTTCGGTTTCTGCTCTGCTCGTAATACAGGTTGACCGGCCACCAGGCTCCCGTCTGGCGCGAATACGGCAATATCACCTTTCTCACTGGAAACCAGCGACACCGCATGACCTTCCCCC
>LFIK01000986.1_pt1 | contig 22086 bp, 17 predicted proteins | sample 643401 | NCBI WGS metagenome assembly LFIK01 (sample SAMN03777447, study PRJNA286221) | soda lake metagenome | biome: soda lake; feature: Kulunda steppe; material: water; isolation source: sample T5-Br brine of Lake Tanatar-5 | place: Russia: Kulunda steppe | collected 2010-07
GAAACCACGGTCGACAACAACCGGTTGGTGATCGGATAGCGGCGGTCGCGGCCGAAACTGCGCGACGTGATCTTGACGCCGGGTGGTGCCTGGCGGCGCTTGTATTCCGCCCGATCCAGAAGGGTCCAGACCTTCACCACGATTTCGTGCTCGTGACCGCGCGCCATGATCTCGTCGATCCCCATTTCGTGTTCGATCAGGCAGCTTAGGATATCATCCAGGATCGGATAAGCCGGAAGGCTGTCCTCGTCTTTCTGATCGGGGCGCAGTTCCGCAGACGGCGGCTTGTCGATCACGCGCTTTGGCGTCACCTCACCCGCCGGTCCCAGCCAATCCGGCAGATGATGCCCATTTCGCCAGCGAGCAAGATCGAACACCGTCGTCTTATAGAGATCCTTCAGCGCGTTGAAGCCCCCATTCATGTCGCCGTACAGGGTGGCATAGCCCACCGACATTTCCGATTTGTTGCCGGTCGACAGCACCATCGGCCCCAGCTTGTTGGACACCCCCATCAAGATCAGGCCGCGGATGCGGCTTTGGATATTTTCCTCGGTAAGGTCGGCGGGGCGGTCGCCGAACACCGGCGCCAACATCTCCGAAAATGCCGTAACCGCCGGTTCGATCGGAATTGTATCGGTCGTCACCCCCAGACGCTGAGCGGACTCCATCGCATCCTCAGTGCTTTCGGATGCGGTATAGCGCGACGGCATCAGAATGCAGCGCACCCGGTCGGGGCCCAGCGCATCGGTTGCGATCACGGCGGAAAAGGCGCTGTCTATACCGCCGGACAATCCGATAACGACCCCAGGAAAGCCGTTCTTGTTGACATAGTCGCGCAATCCCAGGACGACAGCACGGTAGACCGCCTCAAGCGGGTCCGGCGGCGGCACCATCGGGCCATCGGCGCAAGTCCACCGCCCCCCGGCATCCCGCGACCATGTCGTCACGGCAAGGGCCGTTTCGAAGGACGGCAATTGCGCCTTTAGGGCAAAATCGCCGTCGATCACGAAAGACGCACCGTCGAACACCAGTTCATCCTGGCCGCCGACTTGATTGAGATAGACCAAGGGCAATCCGGTTTCGCGGACACGATTCACCACCAGCGACACCCGCGTATCCAGCTTGCCGCGCTCGAACGGGCTGCCATTGATGGCAATCAGCAACTCGGCGCCGGATTCCTCAAGACATTCCACGACATCCGGGATCCAGATATCCTCGCATACCGGCAGACCGACGCGCACGCCGCGAATTTCGACCGGGCCCGGCATCCCGCCCCGGACAAAGACACGGTGTTCATCGAACACGCCGTAATTCGGCAGCTCGACCTTGGCCCGGATCGCCGTAATGGCCCCGCCGTCGAGAACGAGCGCCGCATTGCAGGCGATGCGGCGGGTGTCGTCTTCATCGGGCACAAGCAGCCGCTCATCCGGACGCCACGGCGCGCCGACAATCAGGGCCGGCCCGCCATCGGCCGTCGCGGCGGCAAGGTCATCGACGGCCCGACGAACGGCGTCGAGAAAGAACGGCTTCATGACCAGATCTTCAGGCGGATAGCCGCTGACCGACAATTCGGGCGTCACCACCAAATCGGCCCCCTGGCGCGCCGCCTCGGACCGGGCCGTCAAAATGCGTTCGACATTGCCGCCGATGTCCCCGACGACGGGGTTGATTTGCGCCAGTGCTATTGCAAGCCGATCGGCCATGATCATCTCATCCGGGTGATGTCGATTCGGGTCAGAAGGAGGGCGGGTCAGAAGGCCCCAACGGCGCCGACGATAATGGGCTGTCGGCGGATGTCAATCGAAGGCGGCGCCCCTCCTCGGCCGACCTCGGCTTCGACCGGCCTAGCGCCGCAACAGGAACTCGCGGCCGACTTTGACCCGTGGCTGGCCGTCATAGTCGACGATGTCGGCGGTGGCGTAGGTTTCGGACCATTTTTCGGGAAGGTAGCTGCCGGTGCCGATGATATCGACCGGGGCTTTGGCCAAAGCCATGATCCGGCATTTCACCGGCGAAAAGCCCGAACTGGCCACGATCCCGACCTTGGGAAAGCCGGCCTTGTTCAGTTGTTCCCGCAAATGGTGAATGGCCGCGGCCGAAACGCCGGTGCCGATCAGATAGCGCAGTTCGGTTTCGTCTCGGTATCCACGAATGGCGGCGGGCACATACCGCTCCAACACCGCATAGGAACTGGGGGGATCGAGCCCTTCGATATAGCGCCCGCCGGACGTGTCGACACGCACGGCCAGCCGCCCATTCGCCGCCAATTCCGGAAACCGCTCGCATACGGCCAGACTGTCGGAGACTTCCCGGCCGAAATAATCGACCAGAACCGTCAATTTGGCATCGGGATGCACTTCGTGGAACATCTCCGCTGCCCGCACCGTCGAACCCGCATAGCCGATCAAAGCGTGGGGCATGGTCCCAAATCCACGCTCCTGCCCGAAATAATGGGCCGTGGCGTCAGTTGCGTTGCCGATGAAGCCGACAGCACCATGCTTGCGCCGGGCCCTGTTCGATCCGACAGCGGCGGCATAAGCCATCATGTCGGCCATTTCGATGCCCGCACAATGACGGGCGTCCATGGCAAGAAAGCCGACCGTCGAAAGGTCGGCGGCCATGGAATAGGCGTTATAGGCGGCGACGCAGGCAGGGCCCAGTTTCTGAAGCAGAACCGTCTCGAGATCGACCAATGCGATCAGCGAGCCGGTGATATAGGCGATCGGCTCGCCCGCCCCGACCCATTTTCCTTCCGGGTAGCGAAGATCGATCGTGACCGGCTGCCCCCGATCCGCCATCACGGCCTTGAGCCAGTCAAGGGCGAGTTTCGGGGCAGAGATACATGGCCGCCTAAGGAACACCGCATAAGTTACGGTCGCATCACCGTATCTGGCGACCGTCTCCTTGGTGCGGCTAAAATAGGCGTCCACCCAGGCGCCGACCTGATCAGCCGGCGGATTCACCGGCACCGTCATAGACTTGGCATCGTCATTAATGAAGCTCTCGGCCACATTGCGCGGCCGCCGCTGCCGACGGCCAACATATGCTGGTAAGCGGTAGCACGCTTATTCGGCAGCGGCAATACGTCGGGCCCGATCCTTATCAGCGCGCTCTTCCTTGAGCTTTTCGGCGATCAAGAATGCCAGTTCCAAAGCCTGATTGGCATTCAACCGCGGATCGCAGGCCGTATGATACCGTTGGGACAGGGCATCATCGGTCACCTCATGCGCCCCGCCGGTGCATTCGGTCACATCCTGGCCGGTCATCTCGAAATGAACACCGCCGGGATGAATCCCTTCTTCATGGCAAACCGCGAAGAACGACCGCACCTCTTCCAGAATCGAGTCGAAGCGCCGGGTCTTGTAACCGGATGTCGATTTCACCGTGTTGCCATGCATCGGATCACTGGCCCAGACTACGGTCCGGCCTTCTTCCTTAACTCGGCGGGCCAGCGGCGCGAAGGCCGTTTCCATTTTATCGGCGCCCATGCGGATGATCAGCGTCAACCGGCCGGCTTCGTCCTCGGGGTTCAACTTGTCGATCAGCCGCATCAGATCGTCGGGATCGAGGCTGGGCCCGCATTTTAGGCCAACCGGGTTGCGCACGCCGCGCAGGAACTCGACATGGGCATGGTCGTGCTGACGCGTACGATCACCGATCCAAAGCATATGGCTGGAAACATCGTACCAATCGCCGGTCGTGCTATCGACACGGGTCAGCGCCTCTTCGTAAGGCAGCAGAAGCGCCTCATGCGAGGTGTAAAAGGCCGTTTCGCGAATGGCGGGGGTCGACTCCGCCGTCACGCCGCAAGCCGCCATGAACTGCAACGCCTCGTCGATGCGCGCGGCAAACTCCTCGTACCGCTGCACCTCCGGCCCGCGCCCGACAAAGTTCAATATCCACTTGTGGACCTGATGCAAATCGGCGTACCCACCCTGAGCGAAAGCCCGCAGCAGATTGAGCGTCGATGCCGATTGGTTATAGGCATTCAGCATTCGGTCCGGATCGGGTATCCGGGAGGCTTCATTGAAGTCGAAGCCATTGATGATATCCCCCCGATAGCTGGGCAGTTCCACGCCGCCGACCGACTCCATATCGGCAGAGCGCGGCTTGGCGAATTGCCCGGCCATGCGGCCGACCTTAACCACGGGCACGGCTGTGCCAAAGGTCATGACCACCGCCATTTGCAGCAATACGCGGAAGGTGTCGCGAATTTTATCGGGGTGAAATTCCTCGAAGCTTTCCGCGCAATCGCCGCCCTGGAGCAAGAAGGCTTCGCCGCGCGCGACCTTGGCCAGCCGCGACTTCAACTCACGCGCCTCGCCGGCAAAGACCAATGGCGGAAATCTTGAGAGCTGGGCCTCTACCCGGGCAAGATTGTCGGCATCGGGATAGGCCGGCATCTGCTTGGCCGGCAGGGTACGCCAGGACTGGGGCGTCCAATTCCCACTCGCGCGTTGTGCCGTCAGGGTCGGCATTTCAGCTCTCCTAAGGTCGGGTCGTCGTTCACTATCCAGTGCCTGAGCCGGATCGGTCCGGACACCTAGACCTTCAGGCTATACGACGTTTGCCGTAACATTTCCACCCGTTTTCCGGTCGGTTCTTCCATCTTCCGGCTATCCTGACGTCACTTTCAGTCAGGCGGCGGTACGGGCGTGCGCATGGTGACGAATTCCTCTGCCGCGGTCGGATGAACGGGTATCGTCCGGTCGAAATCGGCCTTGGTCGCCCCGGCGCTCATGGCCACGCCGAGGGCCTGGATGATTTCCGGGGAATCCGGACCCAGCATGTGACAGCCGAGCACCCGGTCGCTTGCCCGGTCGACGATCAGCTTCATCATGATTCGATCCTGCCGGCCCGATAATGTGTGCCGCATCGGACGAAAGCGGGTGCGATAGATGTCGACATCAAAGCTTTTCCGGGCCTCGTCCTCGGTCAGGCCAACCGTGCCAATCGGCGGCATCGAAAAAACGGCCGTCGGGATGTTCTCGTATGAAATTCCCCGCGGCCGGTTGCCGAACAGCGTGTCGGCCAGGGCGTGCCCTTCGGCGATCGCGACAGGCGTCAGATTGAAACGATCGGTCACATCGCCGATCGCATAGACGGATTGCGCGCTGGTGCGATAGGCCCCATCGACGAGGACGGCGCCGTTGCGGCCGGTCTCGATGCCCGCGGCCTCGAGGCCCAAGCCGTCGGTCTTCGGCGTTCGCCCCGTCGCGAACATCACCTGATCGCAATCGATCCGGCGGCCGTCGTCGAGCGTCAAGCAGCGCGCACCGCTTTCCGCCGATTCGACGGACGCTGGCAACGCGTTCAGCACCACGTCAATGCCGGCATTGCGCAGTTCGTCTTCCAGACCGGCACGAAGATCTTCATCAAATCCCCGCATGATCCGATCCCCGCGATGGACGAGCGACACCTTCGCGCCCAGGGCATGGAAAATGCCGGCGAATTCGACCGCGATATAGCCGCCGCCCACGATGGCAATGTGCTCGGGGAAGGTTTCCAGATAGAACGCTTCGTTGGATGAGATGCCGAGCGCCTGGGCGCCAGGAATATCGGGGAAGCTTGGCCAGCCGCCGACCGCGATCAGGATCCGCTCGGCCGTCACCGCGCGCTCTGCCCCATCCGGATTGGTGACAATCAGCGACTGCGGACCTGTCAGAACGGCCCGGCCGCGCAACAGGTCGACCCCGGCCCCGTCGAGAAGCTTCTGATAAATCCCGTTCAGGCGGGCGATTTCGGTGTTCTTGTTGGCGATCAGCCGGGCCCAGTCATGGGTATAGGCGCTGACATTCCATCCATAGGCGCCGGCATCTTCGAAGTCGTGGCGGAAATGCGCCGCATAGGCCAGAAGCTTCTTCGGTACGCAGCCGACATTCACGCATGTGCCGCCCAGATCGCGATCCTCGGCGATTCCGACGCGGGCGCCGTGTCCGGCGGCGATCCGGGCCGCCCTCACCCCTCCGGACCCCGCACCGATGACGAAGAAGTCGAAATCAAATCCAGCCATTATTCCAATCCGATAGGCGACCCAAAAAAAGATGCGGCGGGCACAGCCTGTCCCATACCCGCCGCTCATCGATCAATCCCCTGCTGTTCCACAGGGGCGCTGCATCATCAGGTATCGATGCCGCCGATATTCACGTATTTGATCTCCATAAAGTCATCGAGCCCGTATTTCGAGCCTTCACGACCGATTCCGCTTTCTTTTACGCCGCCAAACGGCGCGATTTCGGTCGAGATGATGCCGGTATTCACGCCGACGATGCCGTATTCCAGGGCCTCATGGACACGATAGATCCGCCCGATATCCCGGCTGTAGAAATAGGCCGCAAGCCCGAATCGGGTGTCGTTGGCCAGGCGGACGGCTTCTTCGTCGGTTTCGAAGGTATAAACCGGCGCCACGGGGCCGAAGGTTTCTTCACCCGTAATCACCATATCGGTGTTCATGTCCGACAGAAGCGTGGGCTGGAAAAAATTGCCGCCGGAATCGCCGCGCTCGCCGCCGACGATGAGCTTGGCCCCCTTGGAGACCGCATCGGCGATATGGGCTTCCACCTTTTCGACGGCATCGCCGTTGATCAGCGGACCGACTTGAACCCCGGCTTCGAGCCCGTTGCCCATCTTCAACTTGCGAACGGCCTCGGCCAGTTTGGCGACGAAAACGTTCTTGACCTCGGCCTGGACCAGGATCCTGTTGGCGCAAACGCAGGTTTGGCCGGCATTTCGGAATTTCGACGCGATCGCCCCGGCAACGGCGGCGTCCATATCAGCATCGTCAAAGACAATGAAGGGGGCGTTGCCGCCGAGTTCCAGGGACACCTTCTTGATGGTGTCGGCGCATTGGCGCATCAGCAGCTTGCCCACCTCGGTCGAGCCGGTGAAGGTGATCTTGCGCACGATCGGGTTGGCGGTCAGTTCACCGCCGATCTCGGAGGCCTTGCCGGTGACGACGTTGAACACACCCTTGGGCACGCCCGCCCGTTCGGCCAGGTCCACCAGCGCCAGCGCTGAAAGTGGGGTGTCCTCGGCCGGTTTAAGCACGACCGTGCAGCCTGCCGCCAAGGCCGGGGCCACTTTGCGCGTGATCATGGCATTGGGGAAGTTCCACGGCGTAATCGCGCCGACGACGCCGATCGCCTCTTTCGTCACCATGATCCGCCGATCGGAGGCATATGTCGGAATGGTCTCGCCATAGGCGCGCTTGCCTTCTTCGGCAAACCATTCGATGAAGCTGGCACCATAGGCAATTTCGCCCCGGCTTTCGGTCAGCGGCTTGCCCATCTCCATCGTCATCAGGACGGCGAGGTCCTCCTGATTGGCCATGACCAAGTCGTACCATTTGCGCAGGATGCCGGCGCGTTCCTTGGCGGTCTTGGCCTTCCAGCTCGGCCAGGCGGCGTCGGCCGCCTCGATCGCGCGCCTTGTTTCGGCGACACCCAGCCTTGGCACGGTCGCGACGGCTTCACCCGTGGCCGGATTGGTGACAGAAACAGACGCACCATCGCTGCTTTTGACCCAAGCGCCGTCAATATAGCACTGCTCCCGCAGGAGGCTTTGATCATGTAATTTCATTCTTGATGAACTCCCTTGTGTCGATATTCGTCATTTTATTCGGTGAATCCGGGAAGCTGGAAATGCCGGACAGCCCCTCGGCCGGGATGGGGCCCGTTGGGGGCAGATCCGGTTCAGGCCGCCCCTCGCCGTTCTCGTCGTCACTTTCACTTTCAGCATCTTCATCGTCATCCGCAGACCAGTCCACCTTCATGTCGCGCGCAAGACGATACCGGTCGATCCATTCATCGTGCCGCTGGCGTATCCGATCGATCCGGGCAAGGTCTCCGGGCGCTGGTGGACGGGCGCCGTCGATGCTGGTGCCATCGTCGAACTCCACGCGTTCGGCTACCACCGATAAGGCATTTCGGTGGCGTTGTCCGGCATATTGGGCGGCCAAGTCGCCATCGATCCCATCGCCAAGACCGCCATAACCGTCGACCGTGGCCCGCCGACCGGGAAGCAGCGGCCGGTCCAGCCTGATGGCGAACCGGGCTTCGGCGTTCAGGCCGGCCTCGGGATCTTGAATCGCCGCCTTCAGATACAACCGTACCACCGGCGTGTCGAACCGATTTTCAACGGTAGCCCGGACCCGGGCCCGATCGGACTGATGAATGACTCCCCGGTCGATGGATGCATTGGTCACCGACAGGGGCGACAGCGTCGTCCGAAGGGTGTCAGCGGCCGTACGATAGGCTGTAACCGGTTGGCGGGCTTCGTCAAGCGCAATACCGGTGCGCGCCATTTCGATACCGACGCCCTGTTCGATTTTCTCGCGCGCACGTTCCATGAGCGCCGGACCGCTGAGCCCGTCAAAACCGGCCGCCGAAAGGCGCTCGATGATCCCGACATCCGAAAAGGCCGCCACCTCGCTTCGAAAGGCCCCATGTTCGCGCGTGCCCGGCGCCGCCTCGGGCTTGCCGTCATTCGTCAACAGCGCCCAGGCAAGCGCGTCGATCACCCGCGACCGATCCGTGTCCGAAAGGCTTTCGGTGACCAGATCGAAACTCTCGCGTGCGTCATCCGTGGACGAAAAATCCGTTGTCGGCGGCCCGCTGCCACCGCAGGACGCGAGCACAGCCGCAAAGACACAAGACAGCAATATTCGCTTGAAGACCCTCATGATGGCAAACATAGGCGGCGCATCGGCCAAACACCACCCCCGCCCTGGCCCTGCGACAACGAAAACCATGCGCCGACCACATCGGTTTGGGTTGTGCCGACGATATCAAACAAAACGTACTATATTTCTATATGAAAAGTTTTCGTTGCCTTTGACAACCTATGAATGTAATGAGGATCAGATTATCCCGAATACTACCGCAATCTCGATGATAAGGAGACTAAAGAATGGACCGACTGGGATATGCACTGTCCAATATCGACCGGCGCCAAAACTATATCCGAATGAACGTATCCTTTCATGGACGGCGGACATCTGTCGGTCTGGAACGCGAGGTTTTGGACATGCTGACCGAGCTCTGCCTCACCGAGGGCATAACGCTGAACCAGCTCTGCATGCGGATTGCGTCGACCAGGGGCCCCAATGGCGATGATGGCGCCAAGAATCTCAGCCGGCGGCTTCGTGTTCTCGCATTGACCTATAGCCGTCTGTTCGGATCGGCCGAGGCCCAGAATACGCGGCACAGCAGCGCCGAGGCCGCGGTCACAAGCGCTGGCGCCGGAACAGACACGGGGGCGGGGGCGGCCTCCGTTTCCCGTGCGGCATGACGCGGTTGCGTCCCCGCGTCACGACATTCCTTGCATAAAGGCGACCCATAAAGGCGGCGGCGGGGCGCCGCGGCTCGACAGCCGCCGTCCCGTCGCCGTGGGGGCGCCCATTGCTTATTCGACCGTAACCGACTTGGCCAGATTGCGCGGCTGATCGACATCGGTTCCTTTGGCAACGGCCGTGAAATAGGCCAGCAGTTGAACCGGCAAGGCGTAAAGGATCGGGGCGACGAACGGATGAACCGTCGGCATCTCGATGCAGACCTCGGCCAAGCCATCGAAATGAACGCTGCCCCGCTCGTCGGTAAACCCGACCACGCGGCCGCCGCGGGCCACGACCTCCTGAACATTGGAAATCGTTTTTTCGAAAACGCTGTCAAACGGCGCCAGCACAATGACCGGCACGCTGTCGTCGATCAGGGCGATCGGCCCGTGCTTCATTTCGCCGGCGGCATAGCCCTCGGCATGAATATAGCTGATTTCTTTGAGTTTCAGCGCCCCCTCGAGAGCCAGCGGATAGGCTGTTCCCCGCCCCAGATAAAGCACATCCCGCGCCGAGGCCATCCACCGGCTGATCGAATCGATGCTTTCACCATTATCGAGCACGTCGGCGATTCGTGACGGCACTTCGATCAAGGCGTCGGTCAGATCGCGCTCCTTCTCGGCCGTCAGTACCCCCCGCGCCCGGCCGGCGGCGATCGCAAGACAGGCCAGCACCCCCAACTGGGTCGTGAACGCCTTGGTCGAGGCCACGCCTATCTCCGGCCCGGCGAGCGTGCGCAGAACGACATCGCTCTCCCGGGCCATCGAGCTTTCGGGCATATTGACGATGGTTATGATCGTTTGGCCCTGCTCCTTGGCATAGCGCAGCGCCGCCAGGGTATCGGCTGTTTCGCCGGATTGGGAGACGAACACCGCTACGCCGTTTTCCGGCATTGGCCCTTCGCGATATCGGAATTCCGAGGCGACATCGGTTTCGACCGACAATCCGGCGACCCGTTCGAACCAGTATTTTGCCGTCATGGCGGCGTAATAGGCGGTGCCGCAAGCCACCATGGTCACCCGGGGAACCACCCGCCAGTCGACGGACATGGGCGGCATCGTGACCTGCCGCGTCCCCGGATCGATATGGGCGCGCAAACTGTCGCCGACGACCGACGGCTGTTCGTGGATCTCCTTCAACATGAAATGGGCATAACCACCCTTGCCAACCATGGCGCTCGAGACCGATGACGTCGTAACGCGACGCTCGACCGGGTTGCCGGCGGCATCGAAGTACAGGGCCTGCGTACGCGACAGTTCGACTTGGTCGCCCTCCTCCAGGTAGACGAGCCGGGAGGTCAGGGGCGCCAGCGCCAGGGCGTCCGAGCCCAGATACATCTCGCCGTCGCCGATGCCAACCGCCAGGGGGCTTCCCCGGCGAGCGCCGATCAACAGATCGTCCTCGCCTCGAAACATAATGACAAGGGCGAACGCGCCTTCGAGGCGGTCCAAGGCTGCCGCCACCGCCGATCGCGGCGCATGACCTTGGTCGAGCAAATGGGTGATCAGATTGACGACGATTTCGGTATCGGTTTCAGTCACGAATTCGTGGCCGAGCGAGGAAAGTTCGTCCCGGAGCGCCTTGTAGTTTTCGATGATGCCATTATGGACAAGGGCGACATCGGCGGTTGCATGGGGGTGGGCGTTGGATTCCGACGGACGGCCGTGGGTCGCCCAGCGGGTATGGCCAATGCCGGTACGCCCGGCCAGCGGTTTCCGGTCCAGCAATTCGCGCAGATTGATCAGCTTGCCCTCGGCCCGGCGCCGGTCGAGTGTCCCATCGACCAGGGTCGAAATACCGGCGCTGTCGTACCCCCGATACTCAAGCCGTTGCAGACCTTCAATCAACCGATCCGAAACGTCTTCCTTTCCGAGTATTCCGATGATCCCACACATGCCAATGTCTCCTTTTGCGCGTCCCTGCCCCGACCGGAGCTCAATCTACTTTTTTCGCCCTATTCTTTCGACGCCGTCTTGCCGGTGCGCTTTTCCCAATATCGCCGGCCGCCCCCGGGACTGATCCGATGATCCGCCCGCGAGGAGGCGACCGCGTCAGCCGGGATGTCTTCGGTGATCACACTGCCGGCACCGATGACCGCGCCGTCTCCGACATTGACAGGGGCGACGAATGCCGAATTCGACCCGACGAAGACCCGTTCGCCAAGCGTCGTCCGCGACTTTGAAACGCCGTCATAATTGCAGGTGATCGTGCCCGCGCCGATATTGCTGCCGGCCCCGATATCGGCATCGCCCAGATAGGACAAGTGATTGGCTTTGGCCCCGGCGCCCAGGCGGGCTTTTTTCAGCTCGACGAAATTGCCGACATGGGCGCCCGGCCCAACATCCGCTCCGGGCCGGAGCCGCGCGAACGGACCGACCGTTGCGCCGGACCGTATGGTGCAGGCTTCCAGATGCGAAAAGGCGTGAATCACCACGTCGTCTTCGACCGTGACACCCGGCCCGAAGACCGTGCCGGGCCCCAAGGTGACATCGATGCCAAACCGGGTGTCGGCGGCGAGAAACACGCTCGACGGATCGGTCATCGTCACGCCGGCATCCATCGCAGCATTGCGCAGGCGACGTTGAAGGATCTCTTCGGCCGCGGCGAGTTCACGCCGGCTGTTGATGCCCAAAACCTCTTCCTCGGGCGCCTCGACGACCCGGCAATCGAGCTCCCTGGCGCGCGCCGCCGCGACGGCATCGGTCAGATACAACTCGCCCTTGGCGTTGTCGGCGCCGATACCCCGAAGAAGGTCGAGCGCGACCCGGCCATCGAGCACCATCAGCCCGGCATTGCACAAATCAACCGCCCGTTCGGACTCCGTGGCGTCGGCCATCTCGACGATCCGTTCAAGCCGTCCGGCCTCGTCGAGGATCAAGCGGCCATAAGCGCCGGCATCGACGGGCCGCATCCCCAGAACCACAACCGCGGCATCCGCGTCACGCCGTGTCTGAACCATCGCAGCCAAGGTTTCCGGCCGCACCAGCGGCGTGTCGCCATAGACGATCAGAACATCGCCGTCATGCCCGTCGATGATGTCGGCGGCGGCGAGAACCGCCCCGGCGGTGCCGTTGCGATCGGCTTGAATGCGAACCGGTACCGGAGCACACAGATCGGCCAGGGACTCCATTTCGGGCCCGATGACAACCGCGCCGCGCCCGGCCCCCAACGGCGCCAGCGCCGAAAGGACATGGCCAATCATCGGGATGCCGGCCACGGGGTGCATGACTTTGGGCAATCGGGACTTCATGCGCGTTCCCTTGCCGGCTGCCAAGACGATCCAGGCCAAATCGGCACCGACACCGTCAGCGCCGTGCGACGGCAGGGGGCTGGTTTGGGAATCGGGTTTGGGGTCGCTCATCCTAAAATGCCTTATCCATCAATCTTGCGAGGTCTTTGTGCCTTGGACGATCGTAAAGGTATACCCAATTGCGATGCGGATGATGCCTCGGTTTCGCTCAAACGACGATCCAGGCGCCAAAGCCGGCACGCCGACATATGTGATGTCGTGCCACAACGAACGCGCGATCAAAAATCACCTTTTGTGACGACTTATTACAGCATGGTGGCGGCCGCACAACTTGGCCGCCAGCGGTCCAGCGGTCAGAACCGGGCGCTTGCAGTCATCCCGGCGGGGATACCATCGCTGGGATCGCTATCGCATGACGATCAGCGGGCACGCCCCGACCCGTCGACAATTCCGGCCTCTTTGGCAGCGGGATCGAGGGAATTGCCAGTCCCACCGTCAATACTCTGTTCGCTGGACGGGTTCGGCGACGCCTCGGCTGACCGATCGGCCGCTTGATTGCGTTTCTGCAGCATGCGGGCGCGCTTATGGAAAGAGTCGATCATGCGCAAGGCGGCCTGGTGCATGATCTTTTCGCCGATCTTCGACATCAGGCGCGACCGGAAATCGAAATCCAACCGGTACTCAACCCGGCATCCGATTTCGGTCGGCTCGAATTGCCAGTGATTCGTCAAATGCCGGAAGGTTCCCTCGGTCGCACGGACATGAATTTCGTTCGGACGCTCAAGATCAATCTGGCAAACATAACTCAGACTCAGGGCGGAAATGCCATACGAGACCTCGGCGACGAACCGTGTCTCCGACTCCCACCGGACGATACGGCAGGCGGTGCAGCCCGGCACGAAATCGGGATACTTCTCCACATCGGCGACGATGTCGAAAAGATGCACCGCGCTAAACGGCAATTCTCGGCTGGCATGGTACTGCGGCATTCTCTCAACGCCTCTTACTCGGTCAAAAATAATTTCGGGCGGCACGATGGCACGCGTCCCGGATCGGAGTCCCCGGAAGCGATCCCGCGTTACCGTTCCCTAAAGTTTCCAGTCTCCAGAGTTATTGCCCTATTGGGGCCGCTTGGCGCAAGTGGATCAGGAATCGCCCCAACCGCGTATCACCCTGCATCCGCACCGGCACCAAGGGCCCACCGGTCACGGGACGGCCGAACCAGACATCCATTTCCCGGTCGGATCGATCGGCGCCGCGTCGCCAGAAACTGTCGCTGTCCTCAGAACTAAAGGCGCCGGAGACCAATTCCAAGTGGACGCGACACCGGGTAGCGGGGCCCGAGAACGTGGTATACCGCGACCTGTCCAGCGTTTCCACAGAGACCGGGCTGAACACCGCATCAAAGCGTCGCCGGCCGTCGAACACCGGCACACGCGCTTGGCACGGCTGTGCCGTCTCGACGGGGTGCAAAGCAACGATCATCGCACTCACAGGATCGACGGCCCCCTGAAAATCGGCATCCGGGATATAGTCATCGTCGCCAGGGTCGGGGGTTTCGCGCTCTGGCACATGGGTGTGACCGACCAGCCGCCCTTGGTCGAACTGCATAAGAACCGTGTCGGTATCGCTGCCGCGTCTTTGAACCATCCGATACGATGCGGGCGACACGCCTTGCGAGTCCTTTACGCCCTGAGCGCTGGCATCAAGCCGCCAGCTGCTGAAAACACTCGATATCCCCCGAAGGCGGGAGGTGAGGTCAAGCGAATAGTCGGCGGCATTCATGGCCAAGTCGGCGTTGGCCTCGGCCATATGCAGGCCGCCAAAATAGATGTCGTAGGTCGCCCGGATCGGTGTCTCGGCAACAGCAGAGGACACAAAGCCGGTCATCGCCATCAAACCTGCCGCCAAGGTGGTCTTGGCGGAGCGTCGGAACATCGCCCTGGCTACACTAGGCATGGTCGTTGCGCATCCTTCAAAAGCCTGTCTGGACACATCGCTATACCAGGAACACGACAATGATGAGGCGCGTTCCCGCATCCCCCGCGAAGCCTTTCGGTCACCATCCATCCAACCGTCACTGATTGATGCCGATTGCGATGCGCGACAGCGAAATGCTTGGCCGGCGCCACAATCATGGTATCGTCGCCGTCGAAATTGAAAGAAAATGCGCGATCATTCGGTTAATCAATACGATGACGAAACGCTCTGTTCGCAGCCTCGCGCTCGGAGGGGCATATCATCACTCATTCACATTGGAACCATGGAGCTTCGAACCTATGAAAAACCGCACGATTATTGCCGGAGCCGGGGTTATCGCCCTTGCACTCGGCTCCCAGCCGGCAGCCGCGCAGGATGCCGCCGACGCCATGCCGCAGACGGCTTATGATTTCGTCTCGATGATGCTCGGCCTCGCACCCCCAGGTTTGATCGACTACGAAAGTCTGGAGCCAATCGGCGACGAAGGCTTCACCATGCTCGGCGCCGTCATGACGCCGCCTGGTGAAGAAGAGTCGATCCTGATCAATCGGGTCGAGGTCGACCGATTCGACTGGACGGCGATTATGGCCGATGAGGAGCCGGCATTTCTGACCGCAACCGTGACGGGAATTGATATTCCAGCCGCGCTGTTCCAGGAAGAGGTCGCCGATATCGGCTATGACTTCGGCGATCGGGTGGCGGCGGAATTGGCGATCGACTACGAGCGCGACGATCAGTCCATTGATCTGCGTGATCTGTCGATTTCCATACCCGATGTCATCCGCCTCGCGTTTTCTCTCGACGCCGGCGGCGTGCCCGACGCCATGGAGATCGACAATCCGATGATGGCCGCCGGCAGCGCCCGCCTGTCGAATTTCAGCTTCACGCTGGAAGATCTGGGCGGTCTGGAAGAGATCATTGCCGCATCGGCCCAAGAGTTCGGTATGGACGGCGGCCAAGTGGTCGAGTTGGTCCAGGCCCAGGCCCCAATGGCGGAAATGATGTTGCAGGGCGAGCGCGGCAGCGCGATCGCGGCCACACTGATCACCATCGTGCAGGACCTGCCCAATCTTGCCAACCCCGTGACCATCAGCCTTTCGCCGGATGAGCCGTTGACATTGGCCGACTTCATGGCTGCCGAGGAACAGGATCCCGAAATGATCATCACCCGGATGGGCCTCGGGATCGATTACTAGACGGGCACACGCCTTTTCGCCCCGGAATTCGCCGGGGCGAAGAGGCCTCGCGACCAACTTAGCCGAGCCCACACCCCTTGATAAGCGGCTGTCACCTTCCAAGTTGGAGGAGGTTAACCGAATACTAAGGCGAGCAGGAAACCCGGCTCACCGAATTGGAAAGGGAAGCTCATGGATACGATCTATTCAACCAAGGCAACCGCGAATGGTGGCCGTGAGGGGCGGTCGAAAACAGACGACGGGGCCCTCGACGTCACCTTGGTAAAGCCCAAGGAAATGGGCGGACCCGGCACCGGCGGCGTCAATCCCGAGCAGTTGTTCGCCACAGGCTATGCCGGATGTTTTCTCGGCGCGTTGAAGGCAGCAGCGCGCAAGGCTGGGGTCGACGTATCGGACGATGCAACCGTTGAGGCCGAGGTTGGTATCGGCAACCGTGACGACGGTGGCGGATTTGGTCTGACCGTCGCATTGACGGCGAAGATTCCGGGCGTCGATCAAGCGACCACCAAGGACCTGATGGAAAAGGCCCATGTGATCTGCCCGTACAGCCACGCGATCAAGCAGACGATCGACGTCAAGTTGAACGCCGGCTAATCCGATAACTTCCTGACGAACCGCTGATTAACCGCGATCTGAAACACCGCCATGCGCCGCCGACCATTCGGCCGGCGCATGGAGGAACTTTCGGATCTCGTCGAGGGTTTCCCGGTCGAAATAGGCCTCATCCTCGCAAACACGCAAGACATCCCACCATGTGGCGAGAGAGTGGAGCTCGACCCCGATCTCGTCCATCACAGTACGGCTTTGCGGGAAGATATCGTAGTGGAAGATCACGAAGGCGTGCTCGACCCGGGCCCCGGCCTCACGCAGAGCAAGGCAGAAATTGGCCTTGCTCTTGCCGTCGGTGGTTAAATCCTCGACCAGCAGCGTATGACTGCCAGCCTCCAACGCCCCCTCGATCTGGGCATTGCGGCCGAAGCCCTTGGGCTTTTTCCGGACATACTGCATGGGCAGCATCAACCGGTCAGCGATCCAGGCGGCGAACGGAATGCCCGCCGTCTCACCGCCCGCCACGGTATCGATGGTCTCGAACCCAACCTCGCGCAGGATCACGCTGGCGGAGAAATCCATCAAGGTTTGCCGCAGACGCGGATACGATATCAGCTTGCGGCAATCGATATAAACCGGGCTGGCCCATCCCGACGTGAACAGAAATGGTTGCTTTGGATTGAAATGGATCGCCTGCACTTCCAGCAGCATCTTGGCCGTCATGGTGGCGATTACGGTCCGGTCGGGAAAAGTGCTGCCGAAAGCCATGCGCGTCGCTCCGATACCCGTCAAAAATCTCCCGAACCGAACACCGCCGGTCAGGCGCCGCTTGTATAGGGCAACGCGGGCCGGAAGACAACAAGCCGGACGGCCGAAGCGATCGCCGCGGCGGAGATGGCAGGGTTGCGTAGGCGCGGCCTAAACCTCACGCCATGCCAGACCGTCGGCCCCGGAAAAAACCACGACCGACTCGCCGCCGTCGCCGATCGCCACCGAGCCCGGCAGGTCCGGAGCACCACGCTCCAGTTCGATCGTGTCGTCGTTGGGCGGCAGACCATAGAATGCCGGTCCGTTCAGAGAGGCGAAGGCTTCGAGTTTGTCCAAAGCGCCGTCTTCGTCAAAAGCCGTCGCGTAAGCCGCCATGGCCGATGGCGCGTTAAAGATACCGGCGCAGCCGCATGCCGTTTCCTTGGTGTGCAGCGGATGGGGGGCGGAATCCGTGCCCAGGAAAAACCGGGTGTCGCCCGACGTCGCCACCCGGCGAAGCGCTTGGCGGTGACGCTCGCGCTTCGCCACCGGCAGGCAATACATATGCGGCCGTATGCCCCCGGCCAGAATGTGGTTGCGGTTGATCAACAGATGCTGCGGTGTGATCGTCGCCGCCAGTTTGCCTGTGGTGTCCGCCTTGACATAGTCGGCCGCATCCTCGGTCGTGATATGCTCCATCACCACCTTCAGGTCAGGGAAACGCCGGCGCAGCGGGATCAATTCGCGATCGATGAAGGCACGCTCACGATCGAAGATGTCGACGGCCGGATCAACGACTTCGCCATGAATCAGCAACGGCATGCCGATCGCCTGCATACGATGCAGTGGACCTTCGATCGCTTCGACCCGGCTGACGCCGTGCGCGGAATTCGTCGTCGCGCCGGCCGGGTAGAGCTTGGCGGCCACGAAGATTCCGTCCTTGAACCCCTTTTCAAGATCGTCGGGGTCGGTTTTGTCCGTCAGATAGCATGTCATCAGCGGCTGAAATCGGCTACCCTCCGGCAAGGCTGCCAGGACGCGGCCGCGATAGGCCTGCGCGGTGTCGCTGTCGGTCACCGGCGGCGTCAGATTGGGCATGATGATCGCCCGGCCAAAGGTGCGGGCCGACCAGCCGATCACAGCCGACAGCATCGGGCCGTCACGCAAATGCAGATGCCAGTCGTCGGGGCGGCGCATTGTCAAGCGGTCGGGTCGTTTTTGCACGGGCGGTATCCTTTCTCGTTCGATGACCGATCCGACAGGGTCATGATCTTCTTCGGCCTTAATCCTTTTGAGCCGTCTCGGCAATGGCCGCATACATGACATCGCCAGCCAGCATAAAGTCGTCCAAATCCATATCTTCGTCGGGATTGTGCGAGCCGTTGCGGTTACGCACGAACACCATGGCCGCTGGAATGCCCGCATTGGCGAACGCGGATGCGTCGTGCCCGGCACCGCTGGGCATGGCCTCTGCGGGAATCGACAGCGCCTTGGCCTGGGCCAGCAGACGGTCGCCCAAGGTCTTGTCCAGAATCGCCGGTTCGGAATACGAACTTGGCCCGAAATCGAAAACGACCCCGCGATCGCGCCCGATACGCCGCGCTTCGGAATACAACAGATGATGGAAGGCTTGCAGGGTTTCGGCACTTTGGCTGCGGAAATCAATGCTGAAACTGCACTCGCCGGGAATGCGGGTCATGGCGTGCTCGTCTGGATTCGTTTGCACGATGCCGGCCGTCACGACCAAGTCGAGCCCGCGCTCCATCAAGGCCGCCCAATGCTCGTCCATGGTCGACAACAGATCGGCAACGGCCAGCACCGCATCCTTGCGCAGCCAGCGCGGAACAGCGCCGGAATGCCCCGCCTCGCCCCGGCAAACGATCTTTTGATGGCGTAGATTGCCTCGGATGCCGGTCACCACCCCCACCGGCAGCTTCCGGGCAACCAATACCGGGCCCTGCTCGATATGAAGCTCGAAGAATGCCGCAACCTCCGACGGGGCGACAATCGGCTGCTGGGCTGTGAGCCTGTCCGACTCGATACCCAGATCGGTCATATGCTCAGCAAGTGTGCGGCCATCGGTCCGGTGCGTGCGGGCAAGGTCGTCGGCGGTCAGTTTGCCCAAAATCGCCATGGACCCTAAATAGCATTGCCCGAACCACGGGCTTTCCTCGCCCCTCAGCGCAATCGTCCGCACGGTTCGTCTCGGCGTGATGCCCTCCTCCTTCAAGCGGAGTTGAGCCAGCAACGCCGCAATGACGCCCGCGGTACCGTCGAAATTGCCGCCCTGGGGGACGCTGTCCAGATGCGATCCGGCCCATACGGCCGCCGCATCGGGGTCGCTGCCGACAAGGTCGATGGTCAGATTGGCCGCCGGATCGTAACCGACTGTCAAACCGGCCTTGCGCGCGGTGTCGGCGATGACTTCCATCGCCTGGGTTTCCAAGGCGGAATAGGACGGCCGGGTCGTGCCGATTCCCGCACCGCCGATTTCGGCCAGCGTGTCGAACAGCCGCCGCGCCAGATCGCGCCGCGAACCGGTGGGGGCCACCGGAATAGACCGTGACGCCCCGTTGGTCTGCTTCACCGTTCCGTTCATCAGACCGCCTCCACCGCTTTATGGTCCACCGCCGGAAGATCACCCGCCGACTCCGCAACGGCGCCGACCGCGCCCTTGATATCCATCAGGCGGGATACCCCACGCTCCCGGCAGAACGTCTCCAAGCCTTCAAGGACCGAGATCATGGCCGTCGGGTGAACGAAGGTCGCCGTTCCCACCTGAACGGCCGCACAGCCGGCCACGATATATTCCAAGGCATCAGAGGCCGTCGAAATCCCGCCGCAGCCGATGACCGGGATCGAAACTGATTGGGCGCATTGATAAGCCATGCGCAACAGGATCGGCCGGACCGCCGGACCGGAAAAGCCGCCCATCCCGCTGCCCAGCGACGGCCGGAATGTGCTGAGATCGATGCTCATGCCCAAAATCGTGTTGCCGACAACCACCGCATCCGCACCCCCCGCCTCGGCGGCGCGCGCAACACCGGCGATATCGCCGGTATTGGGGGTCAGCTTGGCCCAGATCGGCAGCGCGGTCGCCCGCCGGATCTCGGCGATTACCTCAAAGGTCAAATCGGGGCGCATGGCAAAGGCCTGGCCGTCGGCCTCCAGGTTTGGGCACGAGATATTGACTTCGATCGCGGCCACCCCGTCGACACTGACGTCGCGGCACAATGCTGCGAATTCCGCCGTGGTATTGGCCGAAACGCTTGCGATCAGCGGCGCGCGAAACTGCCGATAGGTGGGCACGATCCGGTTCAGAAAATCGCCCAAGCCCTTCGACGGGATGCCGATCGAGTTCAGCATGCCGCCGCCCGTTTCGGCCACGCGCGGCGTTGGATTGCCGGCCCGGAATTCGCGCGTGATCGTCTTGATCACACAGGCGCCGACCCGGTTCAGATCGATGACCTGGGCCAGTTCTTCGGAAAAGGTGCCCGAGGCGGGCATCACCGGGTTGGCCAGCGTAAGACGTCCGACCGTCGTTGTCAGATCTACCATGATACCGCCTCCTGAAGATCGAAGACCGGTCCTTCGCAACAGACCCTGCGATGCACGATATCACCGCCGACCTTGAAATCGCGCACACAACAAAAGCACATGCCAAGACCGCACGCCATTTGCTGCTCCATGGCGACCTGCCCGAAGACTCCCCGCTCACCCGCCAGCCGTTGCGCCAATCGCATCAGCCGGTTCGACCCACAGGTATAAATGGCGTCAACCGGCGGCGTGCCGTTATGACCGGCCAGCAGATCGCGCATCGTGGCCTCGACCCGGTCGACGCTGCTTGTCCCGTCGCTGTCGGTAACGCCCAGGACGGTTACGCCGTGATCGGCCATATAGTCGGTCGACATCAGGAATTCAGGTTGGCGGGCGCTAAAGATCGCTGACGCCCGAATTCCGGGCCCTCCGACTTCAGACCGGGCCGACACGGCCTGAGCTAAGGGCGCCAGCGTTGCCAATCCGACCCCGCGCGCAAGCAGCAAGACGTGGCGCACACCCTCGGGCAGATCGAAACCGATGCCAAGCGGCCCCAGGATGTTGAAAGCGTCACCGGGCCTCAACCGGGCCATAGCGTCGGTCCCGGAGCCGGTCACCTTGTAAAGAAAGGCCACCTCGCCGCGATCCGGATCGACCCGATAGACGCTCATCGGGCGGCGAAAGAACGGCGCCTCACCCCCTTCTCGCGGACACAGGAGGTGAAAGAACTGTCCCGGCTTGGCGGCCGTGAAGACCGGCGGCGCTGACAGGATCAGCATCCGGTATTCCGCATTGACCGCATCATTGGAGATAACCGGGCAGTCGCGCTCGGCCACCGAAAATTGGCTATCGCCGTGAGTTATCGTGTCTGTATCGATCGGCATATGCGTCATGGCTGCTCACCGCGTGATCAGTGTCGGCAGGACCATGGACACGTCCAGCGCATAGGAAATCAGCACCAGCACCGCCCGATCGGCTGCCAGAATCGGCCCAACACCCTGGATGCAGAGATCGACGGGGCCTCAAAGAAAGTCAGACAGTGATGTGTCACAAAGTCAAGACAATTCTCAATTTTGAGACAGGTCTTGAATCATTAAGTCGCCCTGCCAAAGCGCCAGGACGCCATTAATACCTACGATAGTACTGATTGAACACGATCGCGAGGAGCGATGCCGAAATCCGCTTCCTGCCTCATCCCCGGAGACGCGAAGCGGCGTCCGGGGTCCACACGTGCCGGGAGAACGTTGACATTGTGGGCCCCGGCCCTGCGAAGCACCATTACATGGTGCATCGCGTCCGGGGCAGTGGACTTCTTTGCGACATTCCACCCTTGTGGGCCTGGGCTCGGCGCGGCGGCACTATCCTTTTGTTCCTTCCTCGAAAGGGCATCAAGCAGTGCGTTCGGAGAGGTGTTCCTCGCGGACAGCACATCGATCGATCAGCCCGCGCAGATAGCGGGCGGCTTCGGGCCCTTTGAGCGCGCGCGCCCACAGGTC
>LFIK01000987.1_pt1 | contig 22058 bp, 30 predicted proteins | sample 643401 | NCBI WGS metagenome assembly LFIK01 (sample SAMN03777447, study PRJNA286221) | soda lake metagenome | biome: soda lake; feature: Kulunda steppe; material: water; isolation source: sample T5-Br brine of Lake Tanatar-5 | place: Russia: Kulunda steppe | collected 2010-07
GCGGGCCAACTGGTAGCCCAAGCCTGAGCTGTCCTCGTAGCCTTGGGGGCGTCATCTTAGCTAGTTGGCTTTTCTGGCAGTTCTCCTTTTCCTAGCGTTTTTCAGCTCTTCTGCCTTGCCTGCCTTAGCGGACATTGCTGTGTCCGCTCGCGTCTTGTAACAAACAAACAAGGTTTTATTGGGCCAAATGGTTAGTGCTGCCGGCATCCAAATGGACCAAACAACCTCCCAGAGAGCCTTTGCTGATGGCTTTCATGATGAGCCTGCAGGCAACATTACGGCGTTCAGTGATCATACCCGAGCTGATTGTATGTCGACACCCTGAGAGAATATGGAGAGCACTATCTGCTTGCTGACAGAGTGCACACTGAAGGCTGGTGGACATTTAAAAGCGGACAGCATGTTTCTGATTAATAAGGGTGCCTGTGCGGTAGTGGAAGATATTGCGCTTCATTTGGAGAGAGTTTGGACATGCTCCAAAAAGCGTTGCTAATGCCTTTGTGGACGTGTGGAAGCAGACTCTGGTAATAAGGGTAGTACCCTGTTTTTGAGTTAACATAACCCAGTTTATGTTTCGAGTGCATGTGTGATTTTAGTGCGGCTTGGAGATTTGAAAGGTAAGTCAATCTAGGGCTGTGTTGGGGAGCTTCAGTTCCAGATTCTTGTTGATCTACTTCTTCAACAGCTAACCAGCTAATATCATAGAAGGGATTGCCACCAGGGCCTGCAGTGCAGATGGTTGTTTCAGCTGGGAGGCTGTTTCCATTGCATGCTTGGTATTTTGTAAGGGCGTCTACACATTCATTTCCAGCAATTCCGGCATGAGATTTTACTTTATAAAGGAAGATGTGGGATTGAGAGTTTTGGATCGTATCAGAAAGAATTTTAAGGAGGTCTCCTTGGACATGATCATGATGAAGGTGCTTCTCTGGGTACAACAATTGTTCCTTAATTTGCTTGAGTGAGCTAAGGTTGTCTGTGGCAATATGATTATGATCGTGAGTGATAGTAGCGGCTATAGCTGCCAGTTCTGCTCTCCCTCTGGTGTCGGTTATACCAGCACCATTTGGTTCAACCAAGTTAGAGTTGCCTGAGCTGGGGTGGTAGACCCCTGCCCCAACAAATGTTTTACCTTCTTGGATATCCAAGCATCCAGCAGCTACTGGTCCAGGATTTCCAGTCTGAAATCTTAAGTGTGTCCCGGTTTGGATTGATGGGAAAGGGGGGCCAATTTACCCAAAGCAGGTCTGTGGGAGCACCTGGTAGTTTGCATTTAGTCTTGAGTGAACTTTCTCAAATTTCTTGAGTCAATTAGCCATTGGACTTTGGTAGAAGGGCAAATATGTCTGTGATACGAACGACACTCCAAGTACTTCTAAGTAGGTCTGGAACAAATCAACTTGCAATCTGTACTCAGTGTGCCAGCTTATGTCACCTTTTTTTAAAGATCATTATTGATGATTGACACCATAACAGTACTCTAATCTCCGAGAGTCACCAATTAAATCCACACAAAGAAGGGGGATGTCCAGCTGAGTCTGCTTAGAGTACCCCTAATACACATTGAGTTAAACTTGTCCTCTTCTCATGTTGTACTGGTGTTTGAGGGCTGCCTGGTCTAGCACCACTTATGACTTGGCTAGCACAAGGCATATACCCCCTCCCTAAATGTATGCCACCAGGGTAGTCTGTGCTTGGTGCTGCATTGGTGTTTGGGACCGTCCCAAACACCAATGGTGACCCTTGCTGTGAAATGGGGCCAGGATGCTCATGGGTTGCCAGCGCTGCAGCATGGCTGTATGGTTTGCACATCCATGCGCAAGCTAACACACACAGCACGCATGCGGCTCACGGCGTGCTCACCCTCCCATGGCACTCCTCCCTCTTTTCCCCTTGACTTGTAAATTATGACTCCGAGTCCACACTCGCAACCAGTGGGTTGGGGGTTCGAACCTCACTGGAGGCTCCACAACCGTCTAAGCTGCCCTCGTTCGGCGGATACAGCCTTGAAACCATAACCCTTTCCCCCTGACTTGTATTTAATCTCTGCTACCGGCATGGTTGCCCTCTGCCCCTGCAGCTCAAGCGCTCAAGCCCTCGTCCCTGTCCCAGCTGGCGTGGTCTTATCCTCCTTTCCCTCGCAACCTGTTTGGGGTTCGAATCTTACTGGAGGCAGTAATTTACTACTTCCATCAAATAAGGAAGAGAGGTACCTTAGGCCTAGGCACCGTACAACCACTCCATCTAATTAATGTATTGGTGGCTTTCTACTACTAGTAGTAGACATGGCATACATGCTGGACTGAATGGGTATCAGAGGCACTTTGCGTAGACATCCCTCCCTCTGTGTGTAGAAAGTGTTGGTGTCATGAAGGTCACCTCTGGTGTGATCTTGGCTGAAAACTGAACTGTGTGTCTGGAGGTCTCGACATTTCTTAAAAAAGAGAGCAACACATGCTAATAAACAATGCAGGAAAAGCGCAACTATGACTGAAGACATGTTAATCAGAGCTGCCTACAGCTATGGACCTGCCAATAAAGGTGCAAGAGTGAGCATACGAAAAACGAGTCCGGTTTGTCAAGCAGATGCACAAGAGGTGCCTGCACATCTACAAGCAGCCATCAATTGGGTCTGTGATGCTTGGTCTCAAAGAGCTGGATGATGGTGAAGATGATGAGTTGGTGGCTGGCTGCATGCATCGTCCATACTGGGTACACCCACTCCCTGTTCCAGGGCAAGTCCTCCACAAAGGCTACAGGCCCTTGCAAGGAGCTCACTGCACAGGAACACAGCAAGCAGCACTAAATTGGTGGCAGGATTTGTTGGTAGGCTGCGCGAAGGAGGGCAAGAAAAGCCCTTGTGGCAGTGTGTCTTGTGTTGGTCATTTTTTCAAGAGACTTTGGAGGAGGCTTCCAGCCCGACCTCCTCAGTGGTTGCCTGAGATGGAGGCAGCATCAAATTTGAGGCTGGGGATCCAGCTTACTGACAGCATTTGGAGCGGCATGTCGTGAGGTAGAAGGCTACACAAGAGAGGAGGCAAGGAGCTGGGTTGCACCCTGAGTGTCTTTGTAAGACTGAAACATGTAAGAGCCGGCATCAACAGGGTCTTGTGTCCACAAACTCCTACCTATTATGCAATGAAGTAAGGCTTGTCTGCCCACACTGCACTGAGGCTTACTTGCCCGCATTGGACGAGACATGCCGGCACGCAAACCATGGCCCATGCGCATCAAGCCTACTGCTCATCCTCCTGTGTCCATGTCATTTGGCATCAAGCTCACCTCAGTCATTGCAGGTTTGTTGTCCTTCTTTCCCTCTGCAAAGAGCACAAGCATAAGCAGCGTCCCGTCAGCTGGTGGGTTTAACCTCCCCAAGTGCATGCATGCATACGCTCAGGGACTGGCGGATTATTGTTTTAGAAGCAACACATGCTTGCGCAAACATGCCGCGTCAAGTCTTGAATGAGTTCCTGCAAAATCTGTTTTGAAACACAATCGCAAGGGAAGCAAAACAAAACATGCAGGCTAGCCTGAGCAGGCAGAGGACCGTGCAGGCACATTAAGATCCGTGCATTGCTTTAAAATCATGCATAAAGCACAGGAGAGGCAGCAACAAGGACCTAGCGCTGCCACATGCTGATCCTATGTTGCAGCATGCACTATGTCCGCGACTGCTGAATCTCTTTCCCAAGGTTCCTCACCTCCCGGGGCCTTCTTGTTGTAAGTTCTGCAATACAGCAAGGTAGAACAGAGAAGAGTATGAGTGCAAAGGTCTAGGCATGCAAGCTGCTTCCACCAAGAAAGGATATTAAACAGCAGCAGCAACTCACGGAGGCGCCTTATGGTAAGAGCCGGACACCGCCAGGAAGGAGCGGAACAGGGTTGAGTTCACGTCGTAGCTGCACGGTAGGGGGGGGGAGGGAGAGAGACAGGGTCAGCGGGGGGACAGAGGAGAGAGCCGCAAGTCAGGGCTGTCGGAAAACAAAAGACTCACATCATGGTTTGCCGCGCACGTTTTAGTTTAAATTGTGCAAATGTATAATTGATTGCGTTTGGCATAGGCGTCTGTATACCAAAGTTGACCTGCCTGTACTTCAAGTATTAAGATGCCAGAGACAGGGGCTGCAAAGCAGCAACAGCAACCACAGGGCAAGCCCAACCTCTCGAGCAAGCTGAAGTCCATGCGATTCATGCAGAGAGCAGGAGAGAAGAGGAATTTACAGCAACAGGAGGCAAAGGCCTCGCAAGCGGCAAATGAAGTGAGCAGACATAGATAGCGCACTGTGTGCACATATACCATGCATGCACAGCACTTGGAAAGGCGTGCGTGCGTGTGTGCGCGTGCGTGTGCGTGTGATTGTGCGTGTGTGCATGTGTGTTTGTGCGAGCGCGCGCGCGCGCGCGCGTGTGTGTGTGTGTGTGTGTGTGCGTGTGTGTGTGTGTGTGTGTGCATGTGTGCAAGCGTGGGTGCGCAGGTACGCGTGAGCACACAGAACGCAGCAGAACAGGCAGTGCACTTTGCATACATGGACGCGCATGTGTGTACGTGCGCGTGTTTGTGAGGTGTGGGTGTACATGTGCATGCATGCGTGCGTGTGTGTCTCCAATGGAGACTCTCCATGCATGCGTACATGAGTATGTGTGTGTGCTTTATGCTGCCAGAAAGTGCTCATTCACTCATTTTTGCTCCATGCAAAGCATGCAAAAGACAATGCAGATTGTAATGGTCGTGTGCCTGTGCAGTCGAGTCACCTCTGGCCAGGTTGTTCTCTGAGTGTTGTGCAGAATCGGACTACAGAGGATGCAGGTCAGGAGGTTGCTAGTGGCAGTGGGCGACTGCTGAATGATGACGCAGCTGTTGGACACAATGACAGCCAGATTCCCTCAACGTCATCCAGCCAGCAGCCGAGGAAGAGAGGCTGCAGGGTCACGTACGGTAGTGCACCCTTGCCCAGCGGTTTGGCAGGTGGACGCTTCAGCTTTGGAGGTGTGTGGGTATGAATGTGAATGTGGGTATGGGTGTGCATGTGTGCGTGCGGCGGCTTGGCAGGCGAGAGATTTAGCCTTGGAGGTGCGCATTCTAGCAAATGAAGGCAACCTCGAGATGAGCTGAGAGCATCTTAATGGCCCAGCATCAGCTCTCTTATGGCTCACCCGCTCTTATGGCTCACCAGCTCATATGGCTCACCAGCTCTTATGGCTCACCCGCTCTTATGGCTCACCAGCCAAGACATCCGTCCTAAATATGTGTTCCCCCATTGCAACTCCTCAAGCAAAAACCCTCTCCTCTCATTGCTCGAGTCTTTTCATCAATTCCTTGTTCCCGTACATGCAGCTCATAACAGCCAGATTGTCCATGCTTGCGCTTTATCGCTCAAGCTCAACGCAACTGGCTTTTGGGACGAATTGTCGTGCAGGTTTCAATCCCCAGACAGAGAGACTATATGCAGAAAGGACAGGATTGCCTGTCCCAAAGGCCGCGGACAAGGAGCGAGAGGCCGAAGTTGCACAGGTCTGCTGCAGGCATGGGATCAGCATAACACTAATGCCTGCCTGCAAGCATGATATTGTACGTGCGTGTAAATGCGCGCACGCGTGCTTGTATGCAAGAGCGTATGTGTGCCTCCCCTGGTTGCGTGCTTGCAAGCTCCACATTGTGCGCCATACTGTCCTGTGTTAAGCATTCAATCTACAACATGGAATGTGCATGGCAAAGTGCATTTGGAGTTTGGCTTTGCGCTGTGAAACAGCCATGCTTGTCATGTGCTGCTACCGTGTCCTTTTATTTTGGCTGAGGTTTGAGACCATGCAAATGCTCTGTCTGTATTGGTATTGGTACGCTACTTGTACTACCAGTAGCGACATGCAAGTTGGCACGGATAGCCGTGTTGCGTAAATGAAGACCGTTCTCACCAACCCTGATTTGCCTATTGGCTAATGTATTTGACCTGTTGGATGCTGGCTCTTGCAGGATGCAAGAAGAGGTACCGACATCCCTGCTTCTGACATGGCCCATGCATTTCAGAGAGGAGCTCAGTCCTTGGATACAGGGGGAAATGGAAGTCCAAGATCTGGATCAAAGCCCCATATAGCAAGCGGAAAAAAGAGGAAGGAGCGGACATGATTACTTTGAATCTTTTGCTTTCTTATCCAGTCTTAAGTTTGGTAAACTCTAATGTCCTTCCAGGATCGAATAATTTTTGGTGAAATTTGAGGCAGACACCTGTATATAGGTTAGCTTTCAATGCTGTATCTGCTGATCAATGGGAGCTAAGCTGAAGGAAAGGGCAGAGCCCCTACCAAGGTTTGAACCCCGAATCTACAGGTTGCGAGGATGCCAGTAGTTAGCTCGCACAAGCAGCCCTACGAGGTTGTACTAGGGCACAGTAGAACAGCAGCACAACCTGAAAAATGACCTTGTTTTGCAAGTTGCTTTCGCCTCATCGCTAGGTTACAAGGTAGGCCTAAGCACTAGCCCGGTCGTTGTGTGCATGTGTATGTGCGCGTGCGTGTGCCCTTGGGAGTGGGGCATGACTGGTGGGAGGGGTGCGCAAAGAGCGCACATGAACAAGTATGTGCATGTGCGCTTGTGATGAGGCAAGTTTAAGTTTGAATTTGTTGGGGGCTGTTCAATGCCACAGGCAGCCAAAAGGTTAGGTCATAGCTGGAAGCCAAAAGATCATTCGTCGTGATGACTATGGCTTTCCAAGTTGAAGGTTTATGGAGGGGAACGCAGATCGCCTCGAGGCAATAGAAAGGATAGATACTATCTATCTAGTAGATAGATAGAAAGGACAGGAAGAAAGGAACAGGAAACTCCATGGCAATAGGGAAAACAATTGGAGGATTGCATTTTTCCAAAGGCCAGGTGGATCACAAGGCCCCCAAGGCCCTCAAGGCAGGAGCAGTTGAGGAAAAGAAAAGCACGGCCGCAGGAGCAAAAGTGAGGAGGAACTGAATGCATTGCTTTATGAGTACCAGGGGTGACAAAGGGTATGATCGCATTCAGGACAGCCTTCAGTGAGATCGAGAGGCAAGCTCGCAAGTTAACAAGTTAAAGTTTGACCTTCAGCCAGGTAGTTTGACTGTTCAGGTTGCTGGTGAACACCAGCCATAAAAAAAACATCCATAAGCTCAGAAATAAAACGATAGGAATCATTAGTTTGTTTCTGGAAAAAATTGATGACAACTTAAGACATGATCCACTGGAATATTTCAGTGAACCAGCAGTTCTAGTAGGCTTGTGAGGCATATTGAAGTTAACAAGTCCCAGCAGATTTAAAGGTATCTGTAAGGAAGGTTTATACCATACGTGACATCTGACATGATTACCCTGTGCCAGTCTTAAACAGAACAATCAGTGCATTTATAAAACTTGCTTGTCCTCGAAAATCTTGTAATGAAAGCCTGCTCCTAGGATCCCAAAGTTTGTCTCCCTCCGTGCACATCATGTAGCACGTGCTGAGAAGAAGAGGATTGTATGCACATCTCCCCTGCTACGTTTCACCAGGCAATGCTTTAACTTATAGGTTGAACCTATAATCTATCATGCTTCTGTCAGATATATCATATGGTGCTTTGATATTAGGCAGTGTCGTACCACCCATCTCATTGAGATCAAGTATTGTGAGGACACTTGCCCTAAGCAGCAGCTCAAGCTGCCCATGCTCAGCATGGTCGCCTTGGACGCAGCATTGCAGGAGACTATGTTCTTCATGTCATTCTCTTAGGTGTAGGGAGCGTTATTTACATTCCTCCCAACATTTCTATCCCAGAAAGCTCCGGATAGTCGAGCAGGCGGCGGGGCACCTGAGCTGGAAAGTCGTTTATCCACCCTCGCAACCTTAGAATTTGGGGTTCGAACCTCACTGGAGGCCAACCGGCTAAGCTGCCCTCGTTCGGCGGATACAGCCTTGAAACCTTACCGAAGAGTCTCGGCCTTGATTCGCAAAGAGTCAAGAAACTCGCTCTCAAGCTGCATGCTCATTCTGTGCACTATGCATATCATAAGCTTGTACAGACAATACGTTCTCTTGAGCATTCTCCTCACCTTCAAACTAATCATGAGAGGGCTGCTGGCTTGTCTGCCTGCAACCCTCCTGATCCTCACTGACTGCTTTCCTCTTTCCTGGTGAAGGGGCTTTTCTTTCCAAGTGGCCCCTTTTCCTTATTTATGTGAGGAGCTTTTTCGCCGCTTGCGTATATTCTCTTCTCTTTTCTTTTCTTTTGCCTTGATACACGCCGCCAATTATCTTATTTAGTTGGTTAGTCAGCTTCGTTTACTTGATAGTCAGTGTATGATACTTTGTCTCGGGTTGACAATTTGCAACCGGTTTTCCTACCACTGCTAGTTATCTTGATTATGATCGAAACAACTGCCTTCCAAAAACTCAAACATTTACGACACTCCTCAAGAGCCTACAAAGTATGGTTGCAATCGCTGACCATCATGGTGCTAGAGTAGCGCAGGATCAAAGGTAGTTTGTAGTCAGCTTGGTAGGCTCCCTGGTTAGCTAAGAGAAGACAAAGAAGCAGGGATACCCCTATTGGCGTGAATTACAGTCGTTGCTGACATGTCCCAAATTTTGAGGCTTAAAAGAAGTGCTGGCCAGAAATAGCAAGGCAAGAGCAGACCCGAAGCTTTTTGCAGGGTTTTCAAAACCAGTGAGGCATGCATTTTAAATTTCTCCAACTGCAATTGTGGAAGCTGAACAGGCATGTGTAATGCCATTGATGTACATATCAACATTCTTAAGTAAAGAAGGCGCTGCTCCGAAGAAAGAGATGTAGTGCAGAGGTATATGCATGGCGAGGTGCTTGAGTGCCTGCGCACGTTTGTGCACGCTGATGCGCAAACGTGTCTACATTTACACAAACTGGCACGCCTACAATTGGGTGTGCACCAGAGGGAGTACATGCAAAGCGCATGCGGATACCAGCTCGCACTTGTATGGCTGCTGGAGCAGGCAGAGCCATCACACAGACATTGCAGCTGCTGCCTTGTGCGGTTGCCCCTGGCGTCGAGCCTCCTCCCTCAGAGCTGCTGCTGTGCTGCGCAGAGACGAAGCGCCCCTGTCTCTTGCCCGGGCGCCTTCCAATGAGCCTGCGCCCACACCTGAGTGCATGTGCATGCGTGCGGGCGTGCGGGCGCTTGAGCCTCTGTGTGTGCATGTGCACGCATACGTACGCGGGTGTTTGCACGCATGACTTTTTTCATGTGTTTGTGCATTTGCTGCGTATTAAAACCTCTGTTGGTGGTGCAAATAATTGTCCACTTAAGGACACGCCTCTATGCATTGCCAAGCGGAGAGCACTGCTCACAGAGTCTGTCCTTCCTCAGGGGCAAGGGTGCCTGATCTGACTGCTTCCCTGACAGACCAGAAGAGCAAAGTCTGGAGATCCCTACAACCTTGGAGCATGTCTAGACTTGTGTTGGGGTTGAAGCAGTGTCTAGACTTGTGTCAGGGTTGAAGCAGTGTCTAGAGTTATGTCAGGGTTGCCATGCCAAATCACTGTTATTGGCTAATCAACAATTTGACACATACACAGGGTTGAAGCAGTGTCTAGACTTGTGTCGGAGTCGATGCCCTTTGCCCTTCCTCATCTCCGCCGAGGATCCCCTCGCCCCTGCTCCCCTCTGTTGCTCAAGCTGCCCCTATGCACCACCTATCCATCTACAGAATCCTCTTCCCCACCCTTAGCTTGCACTGCTGAGGCCACCCGTCCACGACCACAGGTCTCCAGAGGTGCAGGCACCATCCAGCAGGTCCCTGCAGCTTCCCTTCCCCCCCCTCCCACTACCTGCACTGCTGAGGCCACCCATCCACGACCACAGGTCTCCAGAGGTGCGGGCACCATCCAGCAGGTCTCGGTAGCCCTGCACCAGGGGCTTCACCGCGCCAGCAGGCTCGTCCACCAGCTCGATCCTGAACTTGCGCACGCCCGCGCGCACCATGTCTTGCACGTAGAATGCACCTGCACAGTGCAGGCGCAGTGCTTTTGGGGCCGTGCTCTTACGATTTGGCAGGGCGCCTGGGTGCTGTGCGTTTGGTGCCGTACTTCATTGCAGCTGCAGAGGTGCTGGAGGCATGCAAACAGTTGGGGGAAACGCTGGATAAAAGGCTGCTACCCTGCTGCCACCTAGGGGGCTAGTGCATTTAAGTGGAACGCAACAGGGAGGGGCGCATGGGGTGAAAAGTGCACAAAATGAGGGTTGCACGAGGTGAGGTGAGGAGAATGTGAGGTTTTGAACACAGACAGTGAGGGGCACATGAGGTGTGCAGCGCGTGGGGTGTTTTGTACGATGCACTGAGATGTGGATCACGCAGGGCAAGGGCTCACAGAGACTTGTGAGGGGGGGGCACAGGAGGTGTGGGGTGCACGGGGTCTTGCGTACACACAAGGCGCGGTGCATGATGTGAATTCAGGCACACAGCGGGAAGCACAGCTTACCGCTCTGGGCCTGGGCATTGAATACAGTGTTGCGGCAGCCTGCAGGAGGAGGAGTGGGGGCACAGGAGGACAATGTGAAGGCAAGGGAGGCGATCATGGGGGTGGGGCAAAAGGATGCATAAAGGAGGAGGGATGATGGGCTCCCTGGTCACGGCACGCGTTGCGGGCGGCTCCATCAAACCAACTGGCCCAGCCTCAGTGAGCAGTTCCATCCACACATTAGCCCAGCTGCTTTATTATAGCACAATTCAGGCATTGAATTCCAACACGCCTTCTTCGCCCAACAGGCCCCCCAACTGCTCAGACACACACACAGCCTAGATGAAAAGAAGGCGGTGAATTTGCCGCAACGCAGCGCAGCCCACCTGCCTCCTCCGTGTTGACAGGGCCTAACACACACACACACTATCATAGTGCAGCTTCACCCATGCAGGCAAGCACGGAGCCATGTACACACCTAGGCAAGCCCCAGGCAGCATGCCGGCTGCCATGCCAGAAGCACCCATGTTGGCAAGCACCCATGTCTGCACGCCCCCGGCCTCACCCATGTCGGCAAGCACCAGGTGGTCGGCCCCCTTCTCATCACGCAGGTGGACCTTGTGCTTCTCGCACGGGTGGCCGCAGTCCTTGTAGGAATTGCCGTTGGACAGGAAGCGGCAGAACACGCAGTGCTCTGCGTGCACGTGAAGCCATGCGTGCGTGTGCGCAGAACGCAGCAGAACATACAGTGCTCTGTGTGTATGCGCACATGCAAGCACGGGCTTCTTCTGCGTGCGTGAATGCAGAAAACGGCAGAAATGCAGGTCTCCAAGGGGGGCACATGCACCTGCGTGGAAGCGTTAAAAGGCCACACGCACCTGTGTGAAAGATGGGCAGGTGCTGGTGCAGGATCACCTCCAGGCACGATGCAGCGCGCGAGGCGCCCAAGGAAGTCGCCAGGCTGCATATCTGCGGTGCAGCGCACCAATTGGTGGTGGTTAGGGCAGCATATCTGTGGTGCGGCACATCGATCAATTGCAGTGGGAGCGATGAGGCTGCACATCTGTGGTGCGGCACATTGATTGATTGGTGATGAGAGCCCTGGACATGCCCAACAGGCCTCCCAGCTGCTATTCAAGGCGCCCAGGGGTGATGGGCAGCAGCCCTGATGTCACCTGAGGTTACATTCCAGCGGTGCAACACAACCCCGTTCATGGGGGTGAGAGCCTTTGCCCACCATTTCCCGCTCACACAGCCGGTGGCTGCAAGGCACTGGTTCAGACCTTGACCTCCCAATGGGTACACCCACAGCTATCCCCTAGGGACCCAGGTGTGCACTGTGCACTGTGCACACACACATACACAATCAGCACACACATGACATACCCAAGTACACCCAGGTTTCTCCTAGGGACCCAGGTGCGCACTGTGCACACTGCACACACACATACACAATCAGCACAAACATGACATTCCCAAGTACACCCAGGTTTCTCCTAGGGACCCAGGTGCGCACTGTGCACACTGCACACACACATACACAATCAGCACACACACATGACATACACAAGTACTCCCAGGTTTCTCCTAGGGACCCAGGTGCGCACTGTGCACACTGCACACACACACAATCAGCACACACACACACACGACATACACAAGTGCACCCTCCGACGCGTGCGCAGGCGCACGATGCACACGCACACAAAACGACGCGTATGCACACGTACACACATGTCCAAATACGCATGCGTGCACACTCATACACATGCGCATGTGCACACATGCACACAAACGCGCAAACACACACGCACGCACGCACGGACGTTCTGCTGTGGCTTGCACCTGCGGGGCGCTGAGGTCGTGCGTGGGCGCGATGCGCGACAAGCCGCTGCCGCTGCCGCTGCCGGTGCTGCCGTGGGGCCTCAGCAGCAGGTCCGCAGACAGCGTGTTGGCAACGTTGAGGGAGAAGTCGCCGTGCAGCTCAGGCACGTGCACGGGAGCGCCCTTGGGTCCCAGCAGGCCGGGCACCAGACTGCCTGTGGCGTGTGGGCATGCGCGCGTGCTGGTGTGTGCATGAATGTGTGCGTGCGTGCGTGTGTGTGCATGTTTGAGCACGCATGTGTGTGTGTGTGTCCGTCAGAGTTTGTCCTAGTGTGATTGCAACCGTGTGCCAAAATACGTCTGAGAGGGTATGTGCGCGCGCCCCTGCACGTGTGCGCATGTGTTGGTACATTGCACATGATGCGTGCGGCAATCACTGGCTCACTGGAAGACAAGTCTGCTGCAGGCGCAGGCAGCGCAGGTGTGCAAGCACAGGCGGCACTCACATTCAAGCTGCTAAGGAGCTCAGCCGACTTGCGCTGAGGGAAGGGAGCGTGCGCACCATGGGGACTTGTTGTCATGTTGTTGGTGCCCCGCTCACTCAAAATGGCGTATTCAACTTCCCCCACCCCCCTCCACATAATACCGACACACACACCCAGGGTCACATACATATGCGCGCACACAAACGTGCAAAAAGACATAGACACACACGCGCGCGCGCCTACACAAGCGCGCATCAGCGCACCCGGGCCTCCCATGCTGGCCAGCGTGTGCAGCAGCCCTGCGCTGCGCAGCAGCAGCGCATCCGCGCGCAAGCGGAGGTAAAATGCCACCAGGGGCTCTTCGTTGGGCTTCAGCACGCGTGGGGTGGCCACGATGACGTGCTTGCCAGCTGCCTTGACACGAGCCACGGCCTCCCACAGGCCCTGCGCAGCTCACAGGCAATGGCAAAAGTTGCAAGCCAGGGTATGCCTTGTGTGCTCAATCAAGACTGTGTGTGCAGCGAGTGTGGACGCATGTGCTACCCTAACAGTAGCCGCAGCCTCCCACAGGCCCTGCGCGGCCCACAGGCAGTGTGGTGGGTGGCGGGCCAGAGGCTGCGTCTCAGGAGCCGCCATGCGCGCTCTCAGCGTGTGGGCATACCACCTTTGGATGCGAGGATGGGCTGAATGAGGGAGTTGAGCACGGGCGCAGCGGCATATTGCAGTGTGTGGGGATGCTAAGAATGCCCCCCGCTATGAGAACTGTCTCGCGCTGCTGCTCTGCATTCCATCCAGACATGCTTGGGGTAGCTATGTGCGAGCACGCACAGGAAGAGTGGGAACTGCGTGAGAGGAGCGGCAATTGTTGAAGCCAGTTGCAGGTGGCACTACCGGCCGCAAGGGGGTCTAAAGACCAGAAGGTGGCAATCATGGAGGAAGCTGAGAGGGAGGAGCAAGTCAAGCCAGGTACAGATGACACACTGGAGGGGGAAAGAAGGGGCGCAGACTACAACGTAGCCCAGAGGGCACTTATAGAGTATGGCGGAGGTGACGGGCCTTCAAGGCACTAAAAGAGCCACGCGTGCGCGTGTCAGGCGCAGAAGCTCAACTAAAGCCCAAGCGATCCCTCTGAGGCTCCCCATCTGCCCCTTGTCCCAGCCTTGCAGGCTCCTCATGTGCGCCCCCCCCCATGCTCTACAAGGTGGCAGGCTCGACCCTCTGCCAAAAAAACCCTCCGGAGCCCCACCTGGACCTCCAAGAAGTCAAGGACAACCTCCTGTAGCCAGGAAATCTCTAGAGACGCGTCCACCTGTGCGCGTGGGCGCGTGTATGTGTGTGCGCGTGTATGTGTGTGAGTGCGTGCGTGCGTACGTGTGTATGAGTGTCTGTGTACGTGCATACGTGTGCGTGCGCACAGGGCACATCAGCAACAAGGGCCTTCACGTTGGGTCCACAAGCACATGCAGCTGCAGCAGCGGCCTGCGCGAGGACGCACAGCACTGGGCAGCAGCGGTTTCCAACTGCAACCCAGTGCTGCGCGGAGCCGCAGTGCCCCCCCCCCCGCCCCGAGTAGAATGCTGCCAAGCACCTGCTCCCAGGACAGGCTGAAACCTGCGCAATGCGTGACACGACACACAAACGTGCATGCATATACACACGCACGTACACACCACACACACACACACACGTGCGCACTAACACGCACACACACATGCGCGCACACGCACACACACGCACATACACACGCACACACAGACTCGCATTCACTCACAATCACACGTGCATGTACACAAACGTGCACACACACACACAGACACACACACACAGGGTGAAGCAGGAGCCATTGGGAACGCTCACGCCCCTTCCTACCCTGCCATCATGCGCAGCCCCCTACCTGCTCCGGCGTCCGGCACAGCACGCTGAGGCTTGCCTCCTTGCCCTGCCCACCCGCCTGCCTGCGCCGCACGCCCTTCCTGGGAATGAGCACTGCGCCCACAACAGCAGCGGGCGCCGCACCCTCCGCGGCAGCAGCGCTCTGTGCAGGGTCCGCAAGGGGTCTGAACCGGGCGCTGGGCGCGACAGCGGCTGAGGGGTAGGGGTTTGGGGAGGAGGGGGGCGACAAGGAGGCAGGCGCGGCAGTTGGAGCAGGGGCCCCGCCTGCCGTGGGGTTAGATGCTGTGTCCTCTGCGGCTGCGGGGGCGGTATGCTCTGTGCTGGGGGCCTGGCCACGCTGGCCCACTTCTGCAAGCATGCTTGCCACAATGCCCTGGGCAGGGGACACACGGCCTGCGGTGGGGCGGGCGCGCGGCACGGCGATGTGTTGACGCACGTGCCTGCACGTCATGCAGCGCTCCACAGGGGACACGCGTCATGTGGGGCGCAGGCGGGGCGCGGCAATGGGCAGGCGCGTGAAGGAAGCAGCAGGGTGTCCAGGAATCTTGCCGTGCCTCCCTCAGAGGGTGCCCTCTGGTGTCAAGGGAGACGGAGCCGTGTTGAGCCGAGGGAGCAGCATCTGAAGGAGAGCGAAGTGAACCCCTGATTTGGGCCCCTGAGTGCTCTCAGCAGGAGCAGGGGCCGACAGGCAGGCGCAAAGCACAAAAGCGGCTGCTGGCTGAAAGGAGGGTGTCATTGGTCAGCCTCAGACACACATTTGCTGTGCGGCGTTGCGCGCATTGGGAGCCGCGCTTGTGTGTGCGGTGCACAAGCATGCATGTGTGTGTGTGCACCCCAGTGTGTGTGTGTGTGTGTGTGTGTGTGCGCATGAGATGTGCAGGGCAAGTGCGCACGTGCGTGTGCTTGTGTGTGTGCTGTGCCGTGTGTGTGCGTGTGCTGTGCAGCGTATGTGCGCATGCGCGTGTGCGTGGGTTATGCCCTCAGCAAGGTGCTCACCCTGGAAAGCAGCCCGCGAGGCAGCCCAGGCGGCCATCAGCGCATTGGTGCCTGCGCGTCGGAGGGCCTTCAGGTCGCTGGCGGGCATGAACAGGCCTGCGCAGCACCGCGTGCGCATGTACATGCATGTGCATGTGCATGTGTGTGTGTGTGTGTGTGTGTGTGCCTGTGCCTGGGCGGCCGCACTGATGACGCATGGCCTGGACAGAGCAGCAAGTGCATCATCGTCTGGATCAGAAGCGGCCTAGAGGTTACACCCTCGCCACGCTGGCTTAGCATGGCCTGTATAGAGCAGCAAGTGCTTAGTGCTTTTCCATGCACAGGTGCATTGCAACTGGGTGTGGCCTGCACTGACACCAAAAGTGCGAGGGGCACCGTTGGCAATTCCATCGCCGCTGAGCTACTTTTGGCAAATCCATCATTGCTATTGGTGAATCCATCATTGCTATTGTCGATTCTATCAATGCTGAGCGCTGCTGTGTTGGGCATCGCCACCGAGCACACACCGTTGGCAGACATAAGAGGAGCGCGTGCGCGGGAGGCCGCAACGGGCAAACACGCGCAACTGACACACAATCACAACGGACACACGTACGCAACAGACACGCATGCACAACGGACCCAACTGCACAACAGACACACATGCTCCAAAAGCACCCTGCACCCCTCCCTACCCTTCCCTTACCCTTACCCTAACCCCTATCCCCGAGCCTAGCCCCTAACGCTAAGCCCTATCCCTAGGCCTAGCCCCTTACCCAAAGCCCTTAACCTCAACTGACCCAGCGCGCGCCTGTCAGTCCAGGCTATGCCCATCCGAGGGCCGTGCCCATCCCTCTCTCAAACAGGGCATGCGGAGCATGCTGCTCAAGGTGCCCATGCTTGCACGCCCCTGGTGCCTGCACTGGCGCGTGGTGCCAGGAATCACCAACGATGCACCAACAAGAAAGATGCAAATAAATGATGCGTGTATACCATTTTTGCGGCACTGGCGCGTGGTGCCACAGCCGCCGGCAGACACCGTACGATGGCCCTGTCACCCACGAGGAGCCCTGTCTCTCACTGAGCTGCTGAGTAGCTGAGCGCCGGCAGTGCTGAGCTGGCGCCGTATGCCAGCGGCCGCCGGCACGGCGCAAACAGGAGCATGCCTTCCCAGCTGGCGGCCTGGAGTAGCATGCTGCCCGTGCCCCCAGCTCAGCAAGAGGTTGCAGGACACACACACACACACAAACACAGCAGGGGCCACCCTGGCCAGGCCTTACTTTCGGCCCATTTGCCCTCTGCATTCAAGACAGGTGCTGATGTGTTGACAGGCGCTGCAGGACGCACAGCAGGGATCCCACGGACAGGCCTTCTTGTCGGTGCCTTTCATCCCAGATGAAGTGCACACACACACACATGATCACACACATGATCACACACGTATGCAAGCACACCCAGCTTTGGGGCATCTTGCACCACATGCTGTGCGCACCACATGCTGTGCGCACCACATGCTGTGCGCACCACATCTTGCACCACATGCTGTGTGCACCACATGCTGTGCGCACCACATCTTGCACCACATGCTGTGCGCACCACATGCTGTGCGCACCACATCTTGCACCACATGCTGTGCGCACCACATGCTGTGCGCACCACATGCTGTGCGCACCACATCTTGCACCACATGCTGTGCGCACCACATGCTGTGCGCACCACATCTTGCACCACATGCTGTGCGCACCCACAGGCGGATGTGCCCCCATACCTTACACGTCCCGTGCATGTCTTGGCAACGGGCGCGGCCTGAAAACCAAGGGCTGTGTGATCTGCTGTCCCCGCCCGCTGGCGCAAGCCCAAAAGGGTGTGGCTTGGCCCTCTTGGGCCCGCACCAGCGTGCTGTTGCTGTTTGTCGCGGGGGGCGGGAGAGGTCACAAGGGACGCACGCCTGCGCCTTGGCTGGGCCGCAGCCCACGACAGGCAGCTAACATAAGCAGCAACCAAGGCCAAGCTCCTAGTACAAGCTGCGGCCTGCAATAAGCAGCTCTCACTAGCTACGGCCTCCACAAGGCGCCAGTACAAGCTACCGCCTGCAGCTCGCAGCTCACACAAGCTCGCAGCTCGTACAAGTTGCAGCCTGGGCCTGGCTGTCAAAGTCGGGTGCAGCCTACACCAGGCTGCCAGCATAATCTGGCCAGCTGCTTGCGTTCACGGCAAGCCACCAGCATGAGATTCAGCCTCCTACACGCAGCCCTCAGAAGCTGCAGCCAGCAGCATGCGGCACGCAGTGCGCACCACTGCCCGCGCCGGGCCGCCCGCTGCCCGCACCTTGTCCAAGCTGCAGGCCCGTTAGATCGGTGGACGCAAGCGCGAGGGCGTTGTCCCCCGCGCCGCCCAGCGCCACACCCAGGGCCCGCACAACGTCGCCCTCCGTCAGGGGCCTGTTTGAGGCCGGCGCCAGGGCCGAAGCCGACTGCACCCGCACCTCCCGGCCAGCCGCATCCCTGCGGGGCAGCAAAGGGCAGGCAGCATGCGAGAGCATGTTTGCGTGCTCTGTCTGTGTTGGCCAGCCACACTCTTGGCTGCCGCCACACCGCCCCAAGACCCTCCTGACAACACCCTCCTTGTGCTTTCTCTGTGCTCCAGACCAGCCAGTGCTCCTCAGCACCTTCAACACTGTTTGGCTCTCTCCCCGCAGTGGGAGTGCGCTGTGCCCAGGGACCTGCCGGAAACGGACCTGCCGGAAACGGACCTGCCAGAAACGGACCTACCAGAAACGGACCTGCCGGAAACGGACCTGCCAGAAACGGACCTGCCGGAGACGGACCTGCTTCAGGCGTGGCGCACCAGACCAGGCGCGTAGTGGGTGACATGCGCACAAGCGGTAGGAGCATGCACGCACAGGCAGCAGGAGCACACACACAGGAGGCAGGAGAACGCATGATGTGGTGGCAGGGGCACGCACACGTTGGCGGCAGGGGCACACACGCATTGGTGGTAGGAGCACGCACGCACAGGCGGTGGGAGCATGCGCGCGCTGGCAGCAGGGGCACGCCCATACAAGAGGCAAGAGCACACACGCATTGGCGGCAGCAGCACGTACACGCTGGTGGCAGGGGTACGCGTGCGCTGGCGGCAGGGGCACGCACATGTTGGCGGCAGGAGCACGCACATGTTGGTGGCAGGGGCACGCACATGTTGGCGGCAGGAGCACGCACGTATTGGCGGTAGGAGCACGCACGCACAGGCGGCAGGGGCATGCACGTGCTGGCAGTAGGGGCAAGCACGTACAAGAAGCAGGAGCACACACGCAGTGGCTGCAGCAGCACACACGCACAGGTGGTGGGAGTGCGCACCTCAGAGTCAGGGCCATGGGGGTCCCGATCTCGCCTTCCACGCGCGCATGCACAGGTTGGCGTCTCAGATCTGCAGCAGCCAGGCCCTACACCCGTGCAGGGTGTGCACAGAGGGTCAGAGTTTGGGGTGCAGGGTGCAGGGTGTAGGGTGAAGGGTGCAGGGTGTAGGGTGCAGGGTGTAGGGTGAAGGGTGTAGGGTGAAGGGTGTAGGGTGAAGGGTGAAGGGTGCAGGGTGTAGGGTGAAGGGTGCAGGGTGAAGGGTGTAGGGTGCAGGGTGTAGGGTGAAGGGTGTAGGGTGTACGGTTTGGTCGGTGCACATCCATACACAGCGTGCACAGAGGGTTCTGGTTCAGGTTTAAGGGCTCAGTCAGTTCACACGTCAGTGCAGGTCCAGTGCGCAGTGCAGGTCAGTGCACGGCGCGTGCACACATCAGTGCATGGCGCGTGCACAAATGTGCTGAGACATGCGTGAGCCACAAACGCCTCTTGCGCTTTGAGGCGTGGCCTCTGGCGCAGATCGTGCCGCGTACAGAGGGTTGCAACGATGCAGAAGTGCCCAACGTCACACCATGGCACTGCTGCTGCGACTGCACTGCCTTGCAGCACCGATGCAGTGGCGGGTGCTGCTATGATGAGGGCCCCTAGCTGCACTCCTGGCGCTGTTGGAACTCAATGGTGCTGCGACACGCAGACTTCATCGAGCCGCACCTCAAACGATGCCCGGAGCCGAGACTCCAGCCCTGCATCCTTCGTGCGCCACACAAGCTGGCCCTCCTGTAGTTGTGAATGTGCATGAGCGTGTGTGTGTGTGTGTGTGTGTGTGCATGAGCGTGTGTGTGTGTGTGCGCGTGCGTTTGTGCGCGTGCCACACAAGCTGGCCCTCCTGCGGGTGTGAACGTGTGTGTGCGTGTGTGTATGTGTGCAAGTGCGTGTGTGCGTATTTGTGTGTGTGTGCGCATGTGCATGTGTGTGCGTGTGTGTATGCATCTGTGCACGCGCGTGCCACACGAGCTGGCCCTCCTGCTCAAGGCAAAGCCAGACCCAAGCATGCCAGTGTGCCAGCATGCCAGACCCAAGCATGCCAGTGTGCGCATGCCTGTGCCTGCGGGACCTGCCTCATGGCGTAGGTGACTTCCTTACATCCCTCTGCTGTGGCACAAGGCTGATGGGTGAGAGGGCAAGGGGGCAGGCAGCACGCCATGGGTGGCAGCATCACAGGTGAGTGGGACACAGCAGCAGCGTTGTCTCTTTGTTACGGGCCGGGCGGGGCGGGGCACGCTTCGCCGCTGGCAGAGGCTGCTGGCACATGCGCAAGGGTCGGCCGGCGCGTGCATGCTTGCAAGGCAGCAAAGGGCCGCACTCTTCAGTGGACACACAGTAACATCCAGTCAGACAGTGGGTATGAGCGTTGGCATCATCCGCATGAGGAAGGCTGGCTCTGCTGCTGTGCGTGCAGGCCCATCCGCGCCCACAGGGATACCACCCCTGCACTCCTGTACAACATGCGCGGACCAGAGCTACACCTTTGCGGCTCGCATAGGCCGGAGCTACGCCCAAACAGCACATGCATGGGCATGGGCCACGCCCCTGCTCACCCGTGCGTTTTTGTGCCCACTCCCACCACCTCTGCATGCGCACGTGAGGGTTCCAGGTGGATGCGGAGAGGCTGGTTTAAAGAGACAGCGGCCATCGTTAGCCCGCGGCGCGATGGCACTGCCGTTGCTCATGTGCCCCTGCACACTCACATGGCAGGCTTGCCCAGAGCGGACCTGCCCGGAGCAGACCTGCCCGCAGAGGACCTGCCCGGAGCTAGTCGCTTACATAAGGCGTGCGCCTCATACGTTGGGTTGTGAGGGAGCGCTGAGCAAGGCTGCCTTCTCATTTTGGGGCAATGGGCTGATGCACCGGCCACGCACCTGCACCTGGCTGGGGTCGATCTGACCGGGCCCAAACACGACCGTCACCAGCTGGGTCACGTGCACGCCATCAGCGTCAGCGGGGGCGCCGTTGTGGGCGGCAGCCGTGGAAGGGGGCACCACGCCTGCAGCTGTTGAACGGCCCTTAGCATCCAGAAGATCGTAGACAGAGCCGCCTGCATGGGGTGAGCGCAGGCACATGAATTGTACTAGGGTAACTGCCAAGGAGTGCAGGGGTGTGATGGAGGGGTGTTTTAGGTGAGTGTCTAGGTCGCTCAAGAAAAGCTCACAGGTGGGGTGAGTGCAGGGGTGTGAGTTTGCAGAAGCAGAAGTCCAGGGCCTGCATGCAGGGTCGCCTGGGTACGTGCAACAATGGATGCGGAGGTTGATAACTGAGATGGATGCAGGGGACACTTTTGATGAGGTGGGTGCGAGGGGGATGCGCGCCTTTGCTGTCTGTGAAATCACTTGAGATGTGCAGAGGCAGAAACATTGTGAGGCGTGCCGGGCCAGGATGGTGGAGGCAGTCGTGCGTGTGTGTGGCACGCGCCAAACCCTTGGCTACTGGAAGGGTGTTGGATGCACATGGCGTGGTGCGGTTAGGAGCTACAGAGCGGCCTCACTCGGAGGAGGCATCTGCGGGAGCATAGAGCTGTGTCAACAGCTGGGCATTAACAGCTGAGCATCAACAGCTGAGCATCAAGTTGCCTTGCTCAAGGCAGGTGCAGGCAACGCTGCCTGGGTGCAGCACCTGCCCTCCTTCATATCTGCACGCATTCCCCAACTTGCCTGCCTCCAGCACCAACCCAGCTCTTCCCCTCAGGAATGGGAGAGGCCCACGCCCTTCTTTCAAATTTCTTAGACTCGTCAAACTTTCAAAAATACTCATTTAATTGGGATCTTGGTACACGTGAACATAGCCTCACCCAGCACACCCACCCTCCTCCAGGGCTGCTTGCGCACCCCTGCCCGCCTGCCTCCCTCCCCTCTTGCCCCACCCAGCACACCCACCTTCCTCCAGCTGCTCCGGCCCGCCCGCGTCCAGCACAAGGCCGTCACCCCTTTTCAAAGGGCACGCGAGCTCCACCACCACCGACACCGACGGTGCCGCCCCTGCCGCCGCCGCCGCCACCGCCACTGCTGCTGCTCCAAGGCTGCCTCCTCCCCCCTTGCCAACC
>LFIK01000988.1_pt1 | contig 22053 bp, 19 predicted proteins | sample 643401 | NCBI WGS metagenome assembly LFIK01 (sample SAMN03777447, study PRJNA286221) | soda lake metagenome | biome: soda lake; feature: Kulunda steppe; material: water; isolation source: sample T5-Br brine of Lake Tanatar-5 | place: Russia: Kulunda steppe | collected 2010-07
CTCGGTGAGTTCGGCGTCATCATCATGATTGGTGGGAACATTCCCGGGCAGACGCAAGTGGCGTCGATTGCCATTTATAACCATGTCGAAGCGATGGACTATGCCTCGGCTCACCGGCTTGCCGCGATTCTGGTGGTGTTGGCGTTTGCCATGCTGCTCGCGGTGTATGCGCTGAATCGCCGCTTCAAGGTGGTCGGACTCGGCGCATGAGCATCATTGCGCGGTTTCGCATCGAACGCGGCGACTTTCTGTTCGATGTGGATCTGCGTATCCCGGGCAGCGGTATCACTGCGCTGTATGGTCGCTCGGGGTCCGGCAAAACCACCTGCCTGCGTTGCATCGCCGGGCTCGAACGCACACGCGACGGGTATCTGAACGTCAATGGCGCTTGCTGGCAGGACGGCCGCGACCGGCTGCCTGTGCACCGCCGGCCACTCGGTGTCGTGTTTCAGGAAGCGAGCCTGTTTCCGCATCTGAGTGTCGAGCGGAATCTGCGTTTCGGCCTGCAGCGCGTTGGCAGCAGCGAGCATCGCGTCGATTTCGATGAAACCGTTGAACTGCTCGGACTGTCAGCGTTGCTGCATCGCGATCCGGATGCGCTCTCCGGCGGGCAGCGGCAGCGCGTTGCGATCGGGCGGGCGCTGCTCAGCAGCCCGGAACTGCTGCTGATGGATGAACCGATGGCGTCGCTAGACGCTGCGAGCAAGGCCGAGATCCTGCCCTACCTCGAGCGTCTGCATGCGCGCTTGTCGATCCCGGTGATCTACGTCAGTCATCAGCTTGCCGAGGTGACGCGTCTTGCCGATCACATGGTGTTGCTCGACAACGGGCGGGTGCTTGCGGAGGGCGCGCTGTCACATCTGCTGGCACGCAATGACCTGCCACTGGCTGTTGACGAGGATGCAGTCGCAGTCGTCGATGCAACAGTGCGTGAGCACGATGACGCGCATCAGTTGACGGCGCTGACCATCGCGCACGGCACGCCGCTATGGGTTGCGCGTATGCCGCACGCAATCGGCACCGCGCTGCGGCTGCGTATTCCAGCGCGTGATGTGGCGATCAGCCTGTCGGAAGCAGACACTCTCAGCGCGGCAAACCGGCTGCGGGCGCGTGTGCTCGCGATCAATGACGACCGCTTGCCCGGTCATGTGCTGATCCGGCTGGCGCTCGATGACCACACCACCCTGCTCTCGCGAATCACCGCCAGAGCATGTCGGCAACTCGAACTGACCCCCGGCATGACGGTGTACGCATTGGTCGATCTGCAGACAGATCAGGGCTGAAAACAGTGTTGCATGTGCCAATTCAGCCGATCACGATCCGGCTTGTCGGAGGTCGCCGACGGCAGATTCTCGAGCGTCTTGCCGTCGAGCCGATAGTATGACTTGCCGTTGTAATACAGATCACGGATCCGCCCGCTGATGCGGATGCGGTAATCGGCGTCGATGCCGACCAGGCCGGCATCGAACAGCCGATGGAAGTCGGCGCGCAACAACAACCCGTTCGACACCTCATGCTGTTGTTCTTTGGCATACGGGACGATGTGCGCTGCCTCGAGCGCGATCAACGTCGACTCTTTTGTCACCGCGCAGCGGCGCCGATACGCCTCGGTGACCTTGATCCGGAAGCCCTGCTGTCCGAGCCTCGGCAGCACGGTGCGCTCGGCCCCGTACCCCTCGGCGCTGTCGGCGACTTCCGGCGCGAGCGGAACCGCCAGCTGCTGCTGTCTGACCAGAAACGGTCGCATGTATTGCCAGAGACTTGCACCATCCGGCTCGATCGTGTCGTACGACTTACCGCGAACGATGTTCGGTGACCAACCCGGAATCGGATCTCCCAGCCAGTGCTCTCGTGGCAGAAAGACCGGATTCGACAGCAGCGTACAGCCGATCTCCTGGTGGGTATCGACGACCGATAATGGTTCAAGCAGTGCACGAAAGGCGTCGAACGAATCCGCTCCGTTGGCCGGACCGAAGATTTCCCAGGCGAGATTGAGCGGCAGCGTGGTCTGCATGACAAAAAAGCCGCCGCCTGCAACGTGGTTATGCGGCCGTTTCAACTTGAAGAGAAACGGCATGCCAGGTTGCGCGTCAGCGAGAAACGGCCGGGGGCTTGGCTGCCAGAAGTTGATTTCGTCGAACGCGCGCGACTGAAGCGTTGAAAACCAGCCGTTGTCGGTGACTCCCATCCAGAATCGCATTGGCCTCTCCGGTGCCGGACGCGAACAGTCCATCGTGCCATCGTCGTTCAGATGGTCCATCGACGCAAGCGATCACCTTTCGACAATGCGCTTACATCAGAAATGGCATCCGTTTGCAGACCGATCAGCTGTCCGACGCATGTAGCTCAGTGAACGCGCGCTGCGCAGAGCTCCTCGACAAGACTCGGCAGATCAGCGGCGATGAAATCGGCGTCGGGTAAGCCCGGCAGTGCCAGTGTGGCGTTGCCTGGACGGTTGAACCAGGCGCTCTGGCAGCCGACGGCACGGGCGCCGAGGGTGTCCCAGGCATGACAGGCAATCAGACAGAGATCACCAGGTTCGACGCTGAGCGTCTCCGCCACCTGCAGATAGCAGGCTGGATGCGGCTTGAAGCGGCGCACCGCGTGCACGCTGAAGTGGTGCTCGAAGCAATCAGCGAGGCCAGCGCGTTCAAGCGGCGTCGGGCTTGGCGGTGGTGGTGAGTTCGTCAAGGTTACCAGACGGAACCCGACGGACTGAAGACGTTCCAACGCTTCAGGAACGTCATCAGCGACCGGCATGCTCGACACTGCAGCTGCCAGCGCAGCGAGGTCCGAATCGGTGACGCGCTGCTGGCACAGTTCGCCCTGCATGCGCAGCGTGGTCGCGGCAATCTCGTTGAACGGGCGATAATGCCCTGCCAGAGTAAGTGTCTGGGTGTTGAGGATCAGCGCGTTGAACCACGCACGCAGCGCGCTGCGGTCGCCGAACAGCCGTTCAAAGAGCGGCGCAAGGCTCTCCAGATCAAGCAAGGTCTCGTTGACGTCGAAAACCAGTATCGGTGCGGGTGTCGGCATGCTGTCCTCCGGCCTGTCTGGCGCTCGGTTCAGAGTGTGGTTCATGAGAGTAGAGGGTAACGTCATGGACGGTGATCAGGACAGTCAACGGCAACGAGGCCATCATCAGAAGAGTGCTCGACTGCTGCGCTGTCGGATGCGATCGGCAGTGCGGATACTGTTTGCCGCGGTTGTCATTCTGACGTTAACGGCCTGCAGCCGGGTCGAGCTGGCGTATGAGAATGCCGACTGGTTCGGCGCCTGGCGGATTGCCGGCAGTCTCGATTTGAACCGCTCGCAGCGGCTCTGGCTGCGTGACGAGCTCACCGCCTACCGCGCCTTTCATCGCCAGCAGCGCTTGCCCGAGCTGATCGTAACGCTCGATGATGCCGACGCGTTGTTGCGCGACCCCACTGCTGATGCGGATGCGGTGAACGCATTGCTCGGTCGCGTCGAACAGATTCTGCGCAGAACGGCGACTGACCTGATTCCGCTCACGGCCGCAGTTCTCCGCGATCTCGATGCCGCACAACGCGCCGCGCTCGCCGACACGCTGCAGGAGGGGCGCACACGCTATGTCGACGAGCGGCTGGTCGACCAGACAGAGCGCGCGATCGAGCGGACCGAGCACTGGACTGGTCCGCTCGCTGCCGACCAGCTGACGGCCATGGCCGCATGTGTCGGCGAATTACCGGCGATCAGCGACACCTGGGAAGCCTGGCGGCTGGATGTCGAGGAGGCCTTGCTGGCACTGCTCGAAGACGCGCCCGGGCAAGACGCGGTCGAAGCGTTTCTGCAACGCTGGTGGCTTGACGAAGAGGCCCGCCCGATGGCGCTGCGTGACTACCGGGAAACCAGTCGCAGGCTCTGGCAGCATTGTTCGGCCGATCTGCTCGTGACGCTGACTGCCGAGCAACGCGACCAGGCGCTCGCGCGGCTGGCGCGATATCGGGCAGCAGTCAGTGCGCTGGCAGCACGCGATACCGAACCGGTTGCCTTTCCCGAACCAGGCCGTTGAGCACTCGGACTCGACCGGGTAAGCATTCTGGCGAAGCGCCGGCGTGGCAGATACACTTTGCGTCGTGTTTTGATATATCATCGGTCATCAATCTGTCAATCAGGAGCCGCCATGGCTGTCATCGCACTGGATCGCCGGGTCTTGCCGGAGTTACGTTGTGACCTTCTGGTTGTCGGTGGTGGTGCCGCGGGCGTCGCCACGGCTATCACGGCGGCGCGTGGGGGGTTGCAGGTCGTGCTGGTGGAGCGTTATGGCTTCTGCGGTGGCGGTGCAGTTGCCGGGCACTCCGGCACTGTGTGCGGACTGTATGCGGCGAGCGATTCCTCGGGGCATCGCCCTGAGCAGGTTGTCTGGGGCTTTGCCGACGAATTCGTGCGCGCACTGGAATCGCGCGGTGGTCTGGCTGACCCGGTGCGCTATGGCAAGACCTTTACCCGTGTCCACGATCCCATTGTCTGGCGCGAAACCGCTGATGATCTGCTGCGTGACGCCGGTGTGACTGTGATCTATCACGCTGTCGCGCAACGCGTCCTGTCCGAAGGGGCGCACATCGAAGGCGCAGAAGTCTGGACCAAGGAGGGGCCGCTGCGGATTCGTGCTGGACTTACCGTCGATGCCTCGGGTGATGCCGATCTGGTTGCCATGGCTGGCCTGCCTCAGCGGATTGGTGATGATGGCCGGGTGCAGAACCCGACCATGATCTTTCGACTGATGGGCGTCGACGTTGCTGCCTTCCGTGCCGCCTATGGTGAGGATACGATCATGCCGCCGGCCGTGTCAGCGATGATTGCTGACGCTAACGCCAGCGGCGCGTATGCGTTGCCGCGCGCCAAGATCTGGTTGTTTCCAACGACGCGCCCTGGTGAATTGTTGTGCAACTGCACGCGCATTCTGGGCGCCGACGGTCGCGAGCTGAATCCGTTGTTCTGGCGCGATTTCACCGAATCCGAGATCGAAGGTCGCCGGCAGGCGCGCGAGTATGCCCGGTTTTTCCGCGACCAGCTGGTCGGCTGTAAAGCGGCGTTTATCAACGACATGGCCGTCCAGGTCGGTGTGCGGCAGACTCGCCAGGTCGTGGGCCAGGTCACGTTGATGAACGACGATGTGATTGCCGGTCGCAAGCGTATAGACGGCATTGCCCGTTCACCGTGGCCGATCGAACTGCATGCCGGGACCAGACCACGTGTCGAGTGGCTGCTCGATGATGTCTATGAAATCCCCCTCGGCTGTTTTGTACCGCTCGAGAGCGAGCGACTGTTGGTGGCAGGGCGCTGCCTGTCGGCCGAACATGAGGCCGTAGCATCGGCGCGGGTCACCGCACAATGCTTCAGCTACGGACATGCAATCGGTCATGCAGCCGTGGTCGCGATCAGGCATGGCATGCCAGTGTCGGGCATCAGCGGCCAGGATTTGCGGAGCATTCTGAACCGCGACGGTGCTCGACTCGATTGATGCCACAAGTACCCGATGCAGCGATCAGTCGCCGCCCACCGACTGCTCGTTGATCCCACTCGCCAGCCAGGCATCAGCCATGGCCCGTAACGGACTGTCTATTGGTCGCTCGAGAGCCAGATCGAGCAGAATCCGGTGTGCCGGGCGATCGTGATCGCCCTCTGCAAGCTCGGCTTCGTTGCGACGGAAAAACTCGACAATCTCTCCGAAGCGTTGCGGATCGACGCTCGCCTCCACCGGCGTGGCAAGCAGATCGTCGCGCAGATCGTTACTGCGGTTGGCGGCGCACTTACCCATCAGAAAGCCGAAATCACCGAGCAAGGCGGCCCGTTCAGACTGCAGGCCGGCTTGCCCGAGTTGCCAGGGCTGTTCCATGATCCTGCGCAACGCAGCGGGACGTGGCGCTGAACGCACATCGGTGTGCTGGCAGAGCGCATCGTCTGTCAGCTGATCGCGACGTTCAGCCACCTCACGACGTTCAAACATGTCGGCAAGCCCGCCATGGATTATCTGACGCTCGGCAGCGTCGGCCAGCAGTCGGGAGTGACATGCTACTCTGACGGCGTGATCGCGCCAGGTCAGCAGCCTGCAACCATCAATCATTTGCGCGCGCAACCAGGGTGCCAGTTCGACAGCCAGACGCGACCAGTGCGTGACCAGCCACTGAACGGGATCAGCCGTCACAGCTTCAACGTGCCGCTTTGCGGCCAACGCGTCGAGCACCGCATCATCCAGTGCCAACGCTGCCAACAGCTCGTTTTCACCGAGGCCTTCACGCGCGGCAGTCAGATACGCAAGCGCACGCGATGCCAGCCGAGGCGGATGCCGACCGGGGCTGCCAGCATGACCGAGAAGCTTGTCGAGCAATGCATCGATCGCAGCAGGCTGGTCGGCAATAGACTGATCCGGATTGTGATGCTCTGTCACGATCAGTGGGGTATGCATCGATGGGTCGTTGAGTCGTGCGTCGATATCGCGAAGTAGCGCGTTGCGATCAATCGACGCAGGATGGCTCTCGCCAGCACCACCAGCGCGACGCGGCTGGTCGACACCTGCCGCGTCGTCGTCGAGTTGGCTCGGCACCAGCTCGGGCGGACTCGGCAATGGATCCGCCTGAACTGCCATCACCAGCAGAGACTCCGGCTCGCGACGCCATGTGCTGGCCATGCGCCGCACGCTGCGCAGGCGATCGGCATGATCGGCAGCGTCGAGTGCGGAAAGCGTCTCCGGCAGCGCCTCGAGTTGGTCGGCACGGACCATCACCGCATGGAGCGTGCGGACGGTAGCTCCCTCGCAGGCCTCGGCGCTCAGCCCGATGACGAAGCTTATCTCGGGTACCGTGGTATCGGTGGTCACCACAGCACCGCTCAGGTACTCAGCAAGCGAAGTCTGCAACAGTCGCAGCCCTCCTCGTTGCGCGTTGTCGGGCAGGCGCAGTAACGGATTGCTCCGCCAGCGACGGCCAGCGCGAATCGTTGCGCGGCGCAGGAGTTGGCACAACGACGAATCCGGAAACAGGCGCTCCAACGGCAGTTCGACCACGGTATGGTTGTGCAGCCGCTGATTCTCGATCAGCGTGATCGAGACAGTGATGCGATCACGAAGATCACGGCGCCGCCAACTCCAGAGCGTCAAACGCCGGTTCAACCAGGCACCGAGCATCAGACACCCAAGCGCCAGGATCAGTACGGGAGCATGAGTCGACAGCAGGTCGGCGAGCCAGCCCCACTGCTCGCGACTGTCGTGGTCGATGATGTCAGGCATGCACTGTGTGCGGATCGGATCCGCAGCCCGTCCTCCGCTGAATCAGGTGTAGACGACCAGCCGCAAGAGACGCTCGGGGGCAACACGGTCAATCTCGGCCATGGCTTTCAGCGTCTCGAAACGCGTTGCGTGCGCCGGGTCTTCGAGCGCTGGCGTGACCGGTGGCAGGGCATGGAGTTGATCCTGATTGATCATCACGACACGGATCTTGCGGGCGGTCTTTGGCGCCCGTTGCTCCAGCGTCAGCGCCAGGACATAGGTTGTCTCGGTTGTCGGCAGACCGGCAGCACGTCGCAACAAGCCCGCAATGAAGTATTCAGAGAGGCGATTGAGCAATGCCGTGTGAACCAGCGACCGCACGGATGTCGATAAAGCAAGAAACGGGCCGTCGGATCGGCCATAGGCGGCTCGCCGCGCAGCCCGGGCAAGCTGTTCCGCTGTCGAGCGGTTGAAGAACAGATCCTGCAACGGGCGTTCTACCAGTGTGCGCAGCCGCAGCACGCCATTGTCGAGCAGGTTGACCGAGACATTGACGCGGTCAATGAACGAACGTCGGGTCCAGGCTCGGCGCGCCAGCCATGAACCGATGGCCGTGCCGATCCCGAACATCAGCACTGCGATCAATGTGGGCAGCCAGTAGACGGCGATCGTGTCGTACACGTCACCCATGTGCATGCCCCTACTGCATGTACCAGCCGTGGCTGACCATGATCGATTGCCCGGTCAGTGCGGCCGAGGGGAATGCCGCCAGATCGACCGCCACTTGTGCGACGTCATCGACAGTGGTGAACTCGCCGGTCACGGTATCCTTCAGCATGACGTTGCGCACCACCGCCTCTTCACTGATGCCAAGCGCCTGGGCCTGTTCGGGAATCTGCCGCTCGACCAGCGCGGTACGCACAAAACCGGGGCAGATCAGGTGGCTTCGCACACCGTGTTCAGCACCCTCGCGGGCAACGCTGCGGCATAGCCCGGCCAACGCATGCTTGGCTGCAACGTATGGCGCCTTCAGGGGCGAGGCAAGCTTGCTGTGAACCGAACCGATGAACAGCAGACACCCCGACTCCTGCTGATACATCTGCCGCAGCGCCGCGCGCGTCAGGAGAAAGGCGCCGTCGAGATGCACCGCCATCACGCGCCGCCAGTCGTCGAATGCGAGCGAGTGCAGCGGCGCAATGTGCTGAATGCCGGCGTTGGCAACCGCCACATCAAGCCGCCCCCAGTGCGCAACCGCCTGCGCAACCGCCGCATCGACCTGGTCTTCCTGCGTGACGTCCATGGCGACGGCAATCGTGCTCTCCCCCGTCGGGTCGATTTCCACCGCTGCGCGCTCACACGCCGCCACATCAATATCGGTGATCACGACCTGCGCACGTTCACGCACGAAACGCTCGGCCATGGCCCGCCCAATTCCGCCGCCGGCACCGGTAATCAGGACTACCTGCCCTTCAAGTCTCATCGCATCGCTCCGCATGTTGCCCCGATCTCCTCACTCTACCCGAATTCGCCGCCTTCAGGACAGCATCTGGCCCGGCAGCCACAACACGATCTGCGGGTAGAGGAACACCAGCAGCACGGCAAGGATCTGGATCGCGACAAACGGCAACACGCCCAGGTAGATATCCGTGATCTTGACGCCAGCCGGCGCCACGCCCTTGAAGTAGAACAGCGAAAAACCGACCGGTGGGGTCAGGAACGAAGTCTGCAGGGTGACGGCAAACAGCACGATGAACCAGATCGGATCAAAGCCGAGCAGCGCCACCACCGGCGTGACCAGCGGCAGCATGATCAGCGAGATTTCCAGCCAGTCGAGGAAAAAGCCGGCCATGAAGGCAATGAACAGAATGGTCAGCACGATTCCGCCTGGCGGGAATGGCAGACCGGCGAGGAGGCCAGAGATGAATTCGTCTCCGCCGAGCTGGCGCATCACCACGGCGAACATCGTGGCGCCGAGGAAGATCCCGAAGATGAAGGCGGTGGTCAGCGAGGTCTTCATGCCGACATCCTTCAGCACGGCGAAACTGAGTCGGCCGTTCAACGCGGCGAGCACCGTTGCACCGAAGGCGCCGACGCCGGCGGCTTCGGTCGGCGTGGCAAAGCCGAAGAAGATCGACCCGAGCACCAGGACAATCAGCGACAGCGGCGGCACCACCGCCCACAGCGTCGAGAGGACCAGCCGCAGCGAGACCGGCGGCAGATCCTTCGGTGCTGGCGCGAGGCGCACGAACACCAGTGCCGCGATCAGAATGAACACCAGGTACAGGCCACCGAGCATCAGCCCCGGAAACAGTGCACCCATGAACAGATTGCCCACCGACACCGACATCTGATCGGCCATGATGATCAGCATGATCGACGGCGGAATGAGGATGCCGAGCGTGCCAGCCGAACAGACGACACCCGAGGCAAACGCCTTGTTGTAGCCCTGCTGCATCATGATCGGCATCGACAGCAGCGCCAGCAGCACGACCGACGCACCGACGATGCCAGTCGACGCGGCGAGCAGAATACCGATCATCACGACACCGAGCGCCAGCCCGCCACGGTAGCGCCCGAACAGCTGGATGAAGTTTGCCATCAGCTTTTCGGTGATACCGGAGCGCTCGAGCATCAACCCCATGAAGATGAACATCGGCAAGGCGACCAGGATCCAGTTCGACATCTGCCCCCAGATGCGCTGCACCATGACACCGAAGATGCGCATGTCGGTGAGAAAGTAGGTATCCCAGTCGAGAAGCTCGAACCCCCAGATGGCGATGAAGCTGAACAGCACCGACACCCCGGCCAGCGCCCAGGCGACAGGAAACCCGGTGAAGATCAGCGCAATGAACGAGCACAGCAGAGCGATGACCAGAACTTCATTGATTTCCAGCATGACGCGGCCTCAGGCACCTGACCGTGGACGCGGCCAGCCGATCAGGAAAGCGAACAGCCGCAGCAGTCGAGCCAATGCCGCCAGGCCGAGATAGACAAAGGCGATGATGATCACCGATTTGATTGCCCAGCGATGCGAGAGCCCGCCGGGCGCCGACGAGCGCTCGTTGCGCGTCCACGAAACCTCGACGAAGGGGATGGCGTAACGGATGATTAGGTAGACGACCGGTGCAACCAGCAGCAGCAGTCCCATCACCTCGATCCAGCCACGCACCTTCGAGGACAGATGCATTGCCACCACATCGACGCGGACGTGCGTGTCATGCTGCAGCGCATAGCCGATGCCGAGCATGAAACCGACCGCGTAGAGATGCCATTGCACCTCTTCCACCCAGACGTAATTCACTCCGAACAGATAACGTCCAACGACATTGATCACGATGATCAGGACCAGCAACAGCCAGATCCAGTTGATCACGCTACCAATGCCGTTGATCAACGCTTCGATCAGATCCGATGGACGGGTTCGCGGCAGTTGGTGAAAGCCCTGGTCGCGGCTGGCTGCCGCGTCAACCTGCTCAAGGTCGAGACGAACCTCGGGTTCCGGCTGTGCCATGGTGGATGTGCTCCGGCCGCGAAGACGCAGACCACTGGCTCGCCAGGGACGGCGAGCCAGTGTCGACGGAGATCGGCTTACTCGCCGATACGGGTCTGCCAGTCACGCGGCAGGTAGCCGAGCTCCCGCCATGGACGGTGTTCTTCCTGGAACGCCACCATCGACGCATAGACCTTCGCAAACATCTCATCCTGCTCGGACCAGCGTGCCATCACCGCATTGGACGCTTCGCGGAAGGCGGCAATCTGCTCGTCAGAATAGACGCGTACATTGGTTCCCCGCTCTTCAAAGCGCTGAATGGCAGCGCCTTGCAACGCTTCCGCACGCGCGATTGCGTACGCGTTGGCTGACATGCACGCCATGTTGATCAACGCCTGCGTCTGTTCGCTCAGCCCGTTCCAGACACCGAGGTTGACGTACAGATACTGGTTGGTCGACGGTTGATGCCAACCGGGCAGATAGAGGTAAGGAGCGACCTGGTAGAAACCGAGTGCCTCGTCAACCGTCGGCAGCGAGAACTCGGTCGCATCGAGCGCGCCAGTTTCAAGCGCCTGATAAAGTTCGCCGCCGGGCAGCATCGTCACCGACATGCCGAACTCGGCAAAGATTTCACCACCGACCCCGGCAGCGCGGAAGCGTAGGCCGCGCAAATCCTCGACCGCAGGAACTTCGTCGCGGAACCAGCCAGCCGTCTCGGGGCTGATCGTGCCACAGAGGATGGGATGCACATCATACGGGTGGAACAGCTCCTCGAGCAGCTCCTGACCACCGTGGTGCGTCATCCATGCCAGAAACTCGATCGACTCGAGGCCGAACGGCGTTGCGCCGTAGAGCGCCGAGGCCGGTAGCGTTCCCCACTCATAGCCCATCCACGAATAACCGGCGTCGACATTGCCGGCCGAGACGTTATCGAACACCGACAACGCCGGAATCAGCGCGCCTGGCTCGGCGACGCGCAGGTCAATCTGCCCGCCGGAGGCAGCGCGCAGCTGATCGGCAACCCACGGCAGCGTATCGCCGAGTGCGGTCAGTGACGACGGAAACGCGATCGGCACCTGCCAGCGAACGCGATCGAGCGCTTCGGCGGGTGATGGAAGTGTGCCAATCGCAAGCACACCGGCGAGCGCAGCTGCGCCCAGAACACGACCTGTAGACAACCTGCTCTTGCCTTGCATGAAACCACTCCTCCTCGACGAACCCGCTGCAATGCGGGCGATTGTTGACACAAAGCAAAACGATACGCTTGTTATTTTCAGATGATCGTTTTCAATGTCAGTAGACTACTGAGGGATTTTCGGCAATGCAACAGCACCGTTCAACACAGCTCAAGTGCGGCACAACTGCGCCAACGCTGCCGCCAGCAGCCGGGTGCCGATCACCGCATCGTCCACTGCGGTGAACTCGTCCGGGTGGTGGCTGACACCGTCCCGAGAACGAACAAACACCATCCCGGTCGGGCAGTGGCGAGTGACATGAAGCGCATCGTGGAACGCACCCGAGACGAGCCGTGGCGCGTCCAGGCCAAGCGTGTCGGCCATGGTTTCAAGCAGGTCGGTCATCGGCGCCGGGAAGACTGCCGGCGTCGACGCCGTCAGTTGGGTGACGTTGACCGTGCAACCCGCCCAGTCGCGCTGGCAACGGTGTTGCAGTCGTGCTGCCAGCTGTTCGAGGGTGTCCGCGTCGGGATGCCGCAGATCGATGGTGAAGCGCACATGATCGGGGACTGTATTGACCGCACCTGGCATGACGTCGAATCGACCGATGGTGAAGCGCGTCTGATCGGTCGCATCGCACGCTTCGGCGCGTAACGCCACGGCAAGTTCGCAGGCGGCTTCCAGCGCGTCGCGCCGTGCAGCGCGCGGCGTGGTTCCGGCATGGCTGGCGCGCCCGGCGACGCTGACTTCGAACCAGCGCACGCCCTGAATGCCGGTGACCACGCCAATTGCCGCATCGGCCGCTTCAAGCACCGGACCCTGCTCGATGTGCAACTCGATGAACGCATGGAAGGCAGCGCCGAGCGGATAGGGATCGCCCAGTTGATCGGCGATGGCGTCCCGGCACGCGTCGACCGCCGCTCCGTAGGTCATGCCGTCGGCGTCGCAAGTGACGCGGGTTTCGGCAAGATCGCGCACGCCGCAGAACACCGCCGAGCCCATGGTGCCCGGCGCGAAGCGCACGCCCTCCTCGTTCGACCAGTCGACCAGCGTCAGTGCGCGACGGCGCTGCAGGCCGGAAGCCTGCACGGCACGCAGCACCTCGAGGCCTGCCAGCACCCCGAGCGCGCCATCGTAGCGCCCCCCGGTTGGCTGGCTGTCGACGTGACTGCCGGTGACGACGGGCGACAAGGCAGGGTCGCTGCCCGGCAGCGTGAGGAAGAGATTGCCGGCCGCATCCATGCGCGCGTCGGCGCCGAGCGAAGCGGCCTCGTTGATCAGCCAGCGCAGTGCCGCCACATGCGACTCGGATAGCGCAAGTCGGGCAACACCGCCATCGTCGCGCGCACCAAATCGGGCCAGCCGATCAACATCGGCCGCCAACCGCTCGGCGCTGACACGCTCTGCTACATCGGATTCCGACACGGCCTGCACTGCGTTCACCATCAGATCAGATCCTCCTCGCGCACGACTGCACTGCCAATCAGGCCGCCTGCCGCCCGGTACGGCGTTCCACACCGGGCGGGCGCGGCGCGCGTTCCGGCAGCAGTCCGCGCGGTGCAAAGCGCAGCACCACCAGCAGAATCAGCCCCATCAGCAAAAAGCGCATATAGACGGCACCATCGATCAACCGCTCGCGCAACCAGTGGCCTTCTCCGAGCACGATGGTCAGATTCTGCATGGCCCAGTGGCCGGCCGGTTCGGCCTGGATCCAGACGAACCAGATGATGAACCCGCCCAGCACCGCGCCCCAGTTGTTGCCCGATCCGCCGAGAATCACCATCACCCAGATCAGAAACGTGTAGCGCAATGGAATGTAAGTCGTTGGTGTGAACTGCCCGTCGAGCGTCGTCAGCATGGCGCCGGCAACCCCCACAACGGCGCAGCCGAGCACGAAGACCTGCAGATGCCGTGCCGTGACGTCCTTGCCCATTGCTGCCGCGGCATCGCGGTTGTCGCGGATGGCGCGCATCATCCGCCCCCACGGCGATTTCCACGCACGTTCGGTCAACCACAGCAGGATCGCGAGCACCACCAGAAAGAGGCCGATGTAGCAGAGTTTCACGAACACGCCAGCCGCATGATTCATGCTGGTCGCGCCGAGCGATGTCATCAGATCGACAAACCACGGCGAGTTGACCAGATCGACCTCACGCGGCACCGGCCGCGGCAAACCGGTGACGTTCTTGACGCCGCGGGTCAGCCAGTCCTCGTATTTGATGATGGCGATGATGATTTCGGCAATGCCAAGCGTGGCAATCGCCAGGTAGTCGGCGCGCAGCCCGAGCGCAACCTTGCCGATCAGCCAGGCGGCGCCGGCGGCGACCGCACCACCAGCGATCCATGACAGCAATACCGGCAGCCCCATGCCGCCCAGGTATCCGGTCTGCGCCGGGTCGACACGACCGATGGCTGCTGTCGCCGGCAGGTAGACCAGCCGGATCAGAAAGAACGCCGCGATCACCAGCAGCACGGTGACCCAGGTTCGAAAGCGTGGCGGAACGACGCGGCGCGCGAGGATGATGACGATCACCGAGGCAATCAGCATCAGCCCGGAAAGCAACACACCGGTGCCGCCCGCCGACCAGGCGTCGGGAACCGGCGGCATGCTGATCAGTACCGCCGTCAATCCACCAAGCGCGGTAAAGCCCATGATGCCGACGTTGAACAGTCCGGCGTATCCCCATTGCATGTTGACGCCGAGTGCCATGATCGCCGAGATCAGGCACATCGCCATGATGCCAAGCGCGACGTTCCAGCTCTGGCCGAATCCGACCGCAGCGAGCACCAGCCCCATCAACGAGAAGTACAACAGGCCGCGTCCACTCATCGTTCGATCACCTTGCCACGAATGATCCCGGTTGGCCGGATCAACAGCACGAGCACCAGGATGATGAAGGATACTGCGAACTTGTAATTGGTCGAGAGCAGCTGCACCAACCCCTCGGGTGCCCAGCCGTCAGGGCCGAGATACTGGAGAACACGGCGGAAGGCATACGTTGCCATGACTTCCGAATAGGCGACGACAAACGCCCCGAGAATCGCCCCGACCGGCTGTCCGATGCCGCCGAGAATGGTCGCGGCAAAGATCGGCAACAGGATCTGCAGGAAGATGAACGGTTGGTAGACCTTGTCGAGCGAGTACAGTGTGGCACCGATCGCCGCCAGACTGGCAGCAATGATCCAGGCGACCATCACCACCCGATCGGGGTTGATTCCCGACAACAGCGCCAGATCCTCGTTGTCGGAATAGGCGCGCATCGCCTTGCCGAAGCGCGTGCGCTGCAGGAACAGGAACAGGCCGATCATCACCATCACCGCAATGGCAATCGTCAGCACCTGCGTCTGGCGCAGGCCGATCCCTTCGGGCAGGCCGGTGCGCTCACGGAACTCGCGCACGGTGATGATGAAGCGCTCACCATCGGCAAACGCCTGTTGTTCCGGGCCGATGATCATCCGGATCATGCCGGCAAAGAGGAACATCACGCCGACCGAAGCCATGGCGAAGATGATCGGGCTCGAGCGCTGCTTGCGGTAGAAGCGGAACACCAGCCTGTCGGTCGCCAGCGCCAGCGCCACCGCTGCCAGGACGCCGATCGGCAGAGCGATCAACGCGGTCGGCAAGGGATGAATACCGATACCCTGCGCCTGCAGCATCCAGGTGACGAGGATCGTGATCATCGCACCGAACGACATCAGCTCGCCGTGCGAGAAATTGGCGAAGCGCAGGATGCCGAAGATCAGCGTGACGCCGAGTGCGCCGAGCGCCAGCTGCGCGCCGTAGGCCGTGGCCGGTAGCAACACGAAGTTGGTAAACACAATCAGTGCGTTGAGTACGTCCATTCAACCCCCGAGAAACGACCGCCTGACCTCGGGGTTGGCCAACAGCTCGGCGCCGCTCCCCGTGAAGCGATTGCCACCTTGCACCAGCACGAAGCCGCGGTCGGCAATCTCCAGCGCCTGCTTGGCATTCTGCTCGACCATGAGCACGGCAATGCCGGTGCGAGCAACCTCGATGATCCGGTCGAACAGGTCGTCCATGACGATCGGTGAGACGCCGGCGGTGGGCTCGTCGAGCATCAGCAGCGATGGGCGGGTCATTAACGCCCGCCCGACTGCCACCTGCTGACGCTGACCGCCGGAGAGTTCGCCGGCCGGCTGGCGCCGCTTCTCGCGCAGCACCGGAAACAGCGTGTAGACCTGCTCGAGCGTCGGCCGGATGTCGTCACGGCGAATGAACGCGCCCATCTCGAGATTCTCTTCGACGGTGAGCGAGACAAACACGTTGCTGGTCTGCGGGACGAACGCCATGCCGACGCCGACGCGATCCTGCGGAGCCAGACCGGTGATGTCGACACCGTCGAGCTCGACGCGTCCACGCCGCAACTTGAGCATGCCGAACACGGCCTTCATCGCTGTCGACTTGCCGGCGCCGTTCGGCCCGACCACCACCGCCACCTCACCACGATCGACATGCAGACTGCAGTCGACAATGATGTCGGCACCGCCATAACCACCAGTCATTCCGGTTGCAGAGAGAAAGCTCATGCCGTCGCCTTGTTGTTGTTATGCTTGCGACCACGCCCGAGATACGCCTCGATGACCTCTTCGTTGGCGCGCACCTGCTCGACCGTGCCTTCGGCGAGTAGCGCTCCTTCGGCCATGACGATCACCGGATCGCAAAGACGGGCGATGAACTCCATGTCGTGTTCGATCATGCAGAAGGTGTAGCCACGTTCGCGGTTCAACCGCTGAATGGCGCTACCGATGGTGGCGAGCAACGTGCGATTGACACCAGCGCCGACCTCGTCGAGAAACACGATCTTCGGTTCGGTCATCATGGTCCGCCCGAGCTCGAGCAGTTTTTTCTGGCCACCAGAGAGGTTGCCGGCAAGCTCGTGTTCGAGGTGCGAAATCTGCAGGAAATCGATCACTTCACGCGCGCGCTCGCAAACGCGCTGCTCGACCGACCGGACCAGCGATGGTTGGAACCATGCCTGCCACAGCCGCTCGCCGGGCTGATCCCCAGGCACGACCATCAGGTTCTCGAGAACGGTCAGCGAGGAGAACTCGTGGGCGATCTGGAAGGTTCGCAGCACGCCGCGCTCGAAGAGCTGATGCGGCGGCAGACCGGTGATGTCATCGCCATCGAGCAGAATCTGCCCGGTGTCGGGTTGGTGCAGCCCGGCGATAATATTGAACAGCGTACTCTTGCCGGCGCCGTTCGGGCCGATCAGCCCGGTGATCGAACCGGTGGCGATGTCGATCGAGACGTTGTTGACCGCCTGTAGCCCGCCGAAGCGCTTGCTGATGTTGCGCACAGCAATCATGGTCCATTTCCCCGACGATACGGCAGTTCGGTGGGAATCGGCGTCCTGATGCGAACGCCGATCATGGATTCGGAACCGGAAGGCGTCGACGCCGATCACCGGACGCCTTCGCGAGATTTCCGGCCGGCCCGGCGCACGACGGAATTACCGCCAGCGACGGACCGACCGAACGCTGCCTCAGTGGAAGCGGATCGTCACGAACTCGCCGTTCTGTACTTCCGTCTCGCGGAAGCTGCCGGCCGATTCACCGGGCTCGATCAGCGTGACCGACGATGCGCCCATGTAGTTGATTTCGCCACCGTTGGCAAGAATCTCCAACGCCTTGGCCAGCTCACCCGGGAAGATTTCCTCGCCCGGCGCGTTGGCCACACGCATGATGTGATCCTTGTAGACCGACGGATCGGTGGAGCCGGCCGACTGCATTGCGAGCAGCAGCAACGCCGACGCGTCGTACGCTTCCGGCACGTACGGGTCGTCACCACGGAAACCGAGACCGGCGCTCATTTCGGCCAGCATCGCGGCACCAGGGCTGTCGGTGCCGGGATTGGTGCCGATCGAGCCGTTCAGATCGTTGCCGAAGTGCGCGGTCAGCGCATCGCCGACCATGCCATCAGGTAGCGCGAAGATGTCGAATGCACCGCTGTCGAGTGCCGCCTGGATCATGCCGCGACCACCCTGATCGAGGTACCCGGCAACCACCAGCAGCTCGCCTCCGGCTGCTGCCAGCGTCGCCACTTCCGCGGAGTAATCAGCACGGCCGTCCTCGTGGGCGACCACTGCGGTCACAACGCCACCCTGCGCCTCGAACGACGACTGGATGGCATCAGACAGCCCGCGGCCATAATCGTTGTTGGTGTAGGTCATGGCGACGCTGGTAAAACCGCGCTCGATGAGAATACCGGCGAGCACCTGCCCCTGACGGGCATCGGACGGCGCGGTACGGAAGAAGAATCCGTCGTCCTCGATCGTGCTGAGCGCCGGCGACGTCGACGATGGCGAGATCATCACCATGCCGTTCGGACGGGCAACGTTGTTCAGCACCGCAGTGCTGGCACCCGAGCAGGTCGCACCGTTGATGCCGTGCACGCCCTCGGAGGTGATCAACCGCTCGGCTGCAGCCGCCGCTGCAGCGGCGTCGATGCAGGTGCTGTCACCACGGATCGACACCGCCTCGCGCCCACCGAGTAACAGGCCGCTTTCCGATATTTCACGAATTGCCAGCTCGCCGCCGGCGACCATGGGGACAACGAGCGATTCGGTCGGGCCGCTGAAGCCTTGCAGCATGCCGATCTTGACCGGGCCGTCATCGGCCATCACGGCCGAGACCGTGAGCACCGACGAGGCAGCGAGCAGACCCGCTGCGAACACTGATTTTTTCATCCTTCCACTCCCTCTCTTGTAATGGCTGACGTTGTATGTCGCTGACGCGTTTATCACGGAAACCTGCCGCAGGCAGGAATCACATCGCGTCATGATGGGTCATCATCCAGACTGTCAAAAAACTATCAAACAGATTCTTGTGGCGCGAGTCAACGGGAATCCGGAATCGGTAACAGGCCCGAGGCAAGAAAACGGTTGTAGAGGGCATCCAGACACGCCGGATTCGCCAGTGCGCTCAGGTTACCCGGTTCGCGTTCGCCGGCGAGCAACCGCGTCACCGCCAGTTCGACCTTCTTCGCGCTGCGCGTGTAGGGAATGTCTTCGACGGCAAGAACATGGTGCGGTACATGGCGCGGACTCGCGCGCTCGCGAATACGCCGACGCAACTGTGCGAGCAGCGCCTCGTCAAGGTCATGGCCGTCAGCCATCACCACCAGCAGCACCACTTCGACGTCGCCGTCGATCGCCCGCGCTGCGACAAGACTGTCACGGATCGCATCGATCGTTTCAACCTGACGATAGATCTCGGCGGTGCCGATCCGCACGCCGCCGGGATTGAGCGTGGCGTCCGAACGGCCATAGATCACCGCGCCGCCGTGCGCGGTGAAGCAGATGAAATCGCCATGCGCCCAGACGCCGGGAAAACGTTCAAAATACGCCGAGCGGTAACGGCTGCCATCGCTGTCCGCCCAGAACCCGACCGGCATCGACGGCATCGGCTGACGACAGACCAGCTCCCCGCGCTCTCCGTCCGGCAAGACCGTTCCGTCGGTATCGCAGGCGACCACATCAACACCAAGCAAGCGGCACTGGATTTCGCCGCGATGCAAGGGCAACGTCGGCGTCGCGCCGACGAAACAGCTGCAGATATCGGTTCCACCGGCGATCGATGCCAGCAGCGTGCGCGCCGGCATGGCGGAATGAAACCAGTCGTAGTCCTCGGGCAACAGCGGTGAAGCGGTCGAAAACACCATCCGCAACGCGTCGAGCGCGTGCGTCTCGGCCGGACGCAGCAGCGCCTTGCGGCAGCTGGCAATGAACCGCGCACTGGTGCCGAAATGCGTCAGGCCCTCGTCAGCGGCAAGCCGCCACAGCTGGTCGAGGTCGGGGTAGCCCGGCGAGCCGTCATACGCATGAACGGTTGCCCCGGTCAAGAGCGCCGACGTCTGCCAGTTCCACATCATCCACCCGCAAGTGGTGTAGTAAAGCAGTTGATCGCCCGGCCCCAGATCACCGTGCAGCGCCAGTTCCTTGAGATGGTTGAGCAGGATGCCACCAACGCTGTGAACGATGCACTTCGGCTTGCCGGTGGTCCCCGATGAGTAAAGAATGTAGAGCGGGTGGTCGGCCGGCAACGGCGTGCACGATGGCGGCGTACCGGCGTGTTCGGCAAGCGCGTCCTCCCAGCGCAGCGCTCGCGGGTCGCGCGGCAGCGGTGCATCGGGTAAGTGCGCAATGGCAATGATGGTGTGCAGCTCGGGCAGCCGCGCGGCAAGCGCATCGACCTCGGCGGCGCGCACAAAGTCACGTCCGCCATAGCGATAGCCATTGACGGCAATCAGTGCCACCGGTGCGATCTGGCCGAAGCGATCGTGTGCAGCGTCGGTGCCGAAATCAGGGGATGCCGATGACCAGATCGCGCCCAGGCTGGTGCAGGCAAGCAACCCGACGATGGCCTCGTAGCCGTTGCTGATCAATGCCGCGACCCGGTCTCCGGCCACCACGCCGCGGGCGCGCAGACACGCCTCGAGCGCACCGACATCGGCGCGCAGTTGTGCGAAGCTGTGACGGGTCGGTGCGCGATCCTCGGCGTGACTGACCACTGCAGTGGCCTGCGCGCGCGCGCCCTCGGCGTGGCGCAGTGCATGCCAGGCATAGCTGAGGCGGGCGCCAGGCAGCCACTCGGCTGCGCCCAGATCACGACCGCCGAGCATGGCACTCGGCGGTGGATCGAAGCGCACGTCACAAAACGCCACCACCGACTGCCAGAACCGCTCGAGATCGCCGATCGACCAGCGATGCAGCGCGGCGTAATCGTCGAAGCGGCCATAGCCCGCTTCGGCCAACCACTGCTGGTAACGGGCCATGCGGCTCGACGTCAGCTCGGCTGCCTGTGGCTCCCAAAGCACGGTGTCGGGGGTTACTGATGCGTTGGTCATGATCGTGGGCTCCTGACGTGGTGGTCGGCCGGTCAACGCGCGCTGGAGGGCGTCGTCGCCAGACGGTATTCGAGTGCCTGCAGCTGTTCGGGGGTGTCGACGCCGGGGCCCGGTTCGTCGCCAACCACCACACAGGCGATCGGCTCGCCATGCCAGAGTGCACGCAATTGTTCGAGTTGTTCACTGCGCTCGATGGCCGGGATGCTCAGCGTCGGATAGCGGCGCAAAAAGCCGACGCGGTACGCATAGACTCCAAGATGTCGCCACCAACCGGCGGGGTCTGGCGTCTCGGCATCGCGCTGACAGGGAATCGGCGCGCGTGAGAAATACAGCGCCCGCCCGCGCGCATCAAGCACCACCTTGACAACATTGCGGTCAGCGATCAGCGCTGCGTCGGTCAGCGGCGTGATCAGCGTTGCCATGCTGGCACCGGGGTCGGCGTCGAGCGCAGCGGCGACGCGACCGGGCAGCGCCGGCGGCATCAGTGGTTCGTCGCCCTGCAGGTTGACCACCAGCGCATCGGCATCGAGGCCGAGCACGGTCACTGCCTCGGCGAGCCGATCGGTGCCGCTCGGGTGGTCCTGCGCACTGATCACCACCTCGGCACCGGCAGCCTCACACACCGCGGCAATCTCCGCGTGGTCGGTCGCCACCACGACCCGTGCGGCGGCCGATTCGCGCGCACGATCGAGGCAGTGGAGGATCATCGGCCGCCCGGCAAGCAGCGCCAGCGGTTTGCCGGGAAAGCGCGTCGAACCATGGCGCGCCGGGATGATCACGGTAAAGGGTGTCGCCATCTCAGCGTTGACCAGCGAGTGCGGCATCGATCACCGCGCCAAGCGCGCGTCGTGCCGGATCGCCAAGCACTGTCTCGGCGGGGACCACCCAGTGACGGGCATCGACCAGATCGGCACACTTGACGGCATCCTTTTCGGTCATCAGCACCGGCAGTGTGTCGTTGAACATGAGATCCTCCTGGCGAAACCGATGATGGTCGGGAAACGGGTGAGCGATCACCGCGATGCCGATCCGCTGCAGCGCGTTGAAAAACCGCTCCGGGCGGCCGATGCCGGCGATGGCGTGCACCTGCTGCCCGGCAAAGCTGTCGAGCGGGCGCACGGCCCCGGCGCCGCTTAGCGGACGGGCGCTGCGGATCCGCAGCCCGAAATGGCACTGCGCCAGACGGTGCGGGCCGCCGCTTGCAATGACCAGATCACAGCGCCGCAACCTTGATGGCGGCTCGCGCAGCGGCCCTGCCGGCAGGCAATGGCCGTTGCCGACGCCGCGCGCC
>LFIK01000991.1_pt1 | contig 22018 bp, 31 predicted proteins | sample 643401 | NCBI WGS metagenome assembly LFIK01 (sample SAMN03777447, study PRJNA286221) | soda lake metagenome | biome: soda lake; feature: Kulunda steppe; material: water; isolation source: sample T5-Br brine of Lake Tanatar-5 | place: Russia: Kulunda steppe | collected 2010-07
TGAGCGACATGCTCAAAATAAGTAGGAACCTACTACTCCCAGTATTACAGGAAGGATCTCCATAGACTGCTGACTTTGACAAGTATTGCTGAGCGCACACTCTTTGAAGCTCCAGCAATATCCCTGTTGGATACACAGGCGGATTTGCGGTGCTGAAGGGTGTGCAGCAGGGCATGGGCCTGCCTGCTGTCCACATGCTCCCATCCTTTGCGGCCTTGCGCGACTTTGGCAACACGTCCTGCTCGACAACATGGGTATGTATGTCTCTGCTGAGAATGCATGCTTCCTTGTAAAGCACAAAGGTGGGGCTGAGACCAAGGCAGGCAATCGCCACATGACATGGAGAGTGCGTCACTCTGACCAGCACATGTAGAGCCTGGGTTTTGGCCGATTGGCATTTGAGGTACACAGCCTTGGTAACTGAGGAGTGCCTTCACGCAATTGGCTCTGTGCAGTCGGCCCCCTGTCACCATCTATGCTCTCAGTGGAGTTTCTGTTTACCTGCCCACCTGCCTGCAACAGTACATCTTGGCCTACCTGGAGAGCATGGGGCTTGTGCACCAAGGCCAGCGTGTGCTTCAAATTGGCATGGGTGGAGGCATGAAGGTGACGGATCAGGGCATTGAGTTTTGCTTGGTGTTTCCTCTGATCATCTGCACCTGCATCATACACCGCCCAGGAAGCGCTGCCAAGGAGGGCCGGTGAGCATTGTGCTTGAAGCGTTCCCACTTAAACGAGGCGTCCCCAGTTCATGACTTGTTTGTTTAATGTATGTAAAGTAGAATGCGCCTGCAAGCCCTGCATGCTCTTACAGGTGGGCATAAACTCGTGGAGGGCACTTCAAGACATCCACCAGCCCCACATGGCATGGTCTCATCTGAAAGGCCCCTTACAAGGTAGGTTTCAGGCTTGGTAGCCACAACCATGAAAGCTTACTGGGCTATTGTGTATATTATTCGTTTATAGGGCTTACTTACTGAAGAAGAATTCAATTTCGACAAAAGCCAAGTAGGCGCTGTTGTCCACATGTGGCTAACAGTCATGTCATGGCCAGTGGTCTGGTTTGGGCGTGGAGCATGTTTTTTGGCATCCAGCCAGGACCATAAGAAGCATATGAGCAGGCAGCACATAATGTCGGTCTGCAAGTAAGGGGAATGCTACCAGAAGGTCTTACACGAGATCAGTGTTGCAAATGGCAGCTTAAACTTTCCATGCTGAAGTTTATAGGCAGAAAAGCAGGCAGCAGCTTGTTAGGGTGCCTTTAATTCCTTGTTGCATTTTATGATACAAACTGCATGCACACTCCTGTCACATATTCTTTTTTGGTTCACCAGAGGACGAGCTACCACGTGGCATTGAGGCGGTCACGGGGACTTACAAATTCAAGTCAGAACAAGAGGCGCAGAACCAGAGCACAGCCCCATCAAACTCACAGCCAGGAGGAGCACTGCTGGCAGCACCACCAACTGGAAGTGTTAGTGCCAATACTGGGAAGACGACAGGGCTGCAGGTCAAGGTAGAGTATGATGAACATGGCCACCCGGTCGAGCTAGAGGCCCTGTAAGTAGGCACTACTACACTCATGCAAGAAAAGCGGGCCCTCCAGGTCTTTACACCTGTGGGCATTCGTCTCCAGCAAAAGTGCTGCTCGAGCCAATGTCTCATCACCTGAGGCAGAACAGAGTATCATGCCACCAAGGTGCAGTCAAGGATGCCACCGACTTAGTGCCACACAGTTCAGACTCTGAACCTCGGAGGTTGCTTTGTTGGATTTGAGTGCAGCTGAGTGTCGACACTACACGTTTGGAGCGAGCGCACATTGGCTAAATGTAATGAGTGGCGCTTGTCTGTGCCATTAATTTGTAACCCAAATATCAGTCTATCATGGCTTGCTCTTGAGTTTTGGTTCATAATGTTCATTTGCTCTGGTAGATGACTTGCCATTCCTGTTGCATTTCAGGCAAATTGAACTCGCTCTGCATGATTATTGCCAGATGGCAGCTGAGAGAACATCCTGAAGTCCTATGACTGGTCGCTAGCTATTTATCTGTTGATAAGTGCTGTATTTAATCATGCTCAATTTACAAATGCTTGAACTGCTGTGCTCAATCATTGCCACGCCCATCTCATATCAAATGCTTAATTTGCTGTTCCCTAGAGATTACGCGCCCTAGAATTTGTGGGTCCTTTTCACGAATAACCTTGGAAGTTTGTTATGAGCTACCGTTAGATTTCCACAATCAACTTTTAAATGATGTCCTTGTAATTTGTTGTGGCTCCATCTTAGTTGCACAGGGCAAAGTTGGGAACAACGAAATTGGCACACCAAATATCCAAAAAAGACCAGAATCAGACGGCAAAAAGTAGTGGAACTGCACCTGCGCTTTATTAGTCCACCTGATGATTGCCAGCCTTGGCATGCAACTCAGGGCGGCTGTTCATGGGATCAGAGTTAGGCGCCCTTGGTAGCAGTATAAGTAGATACATAGTAAGGCCGCCTTACTTGGCGGCCAAGCAAAAATAAACCACAGACCAGCAGCCTCTTGAGAAATATTCAAGAGAGATGTGCTTACGCACATGTTGTAAAGAGCAGCTTGCTCCAACAAGACACAAAATGCACAAATTGCACTTAGTGCACGGCCTCGTACAACGAACACCTTATCAAACACGTCTGAGCCCTGCATTCCAAGTATAGACCCTAAGTGTCTTAAACATGCTCCATCACATCCATCACAGCCTCCAAAAAAGAATAACGGAAGCCACCTGGAAGCTGCTGCTTGCTAAGAAACTAAGTGCACCAGACAGGAACACCCCAAAGCTTGGGTCGCATATTCAAACCTGTGTGGAAGTGGCACAAATTGCCTGTAAACAGCACAGCCCCGCGGCTGCCTCGACATAACCACCACTATTAACGATAATCTAAACCATAAATAAAGAAGTAAGAAATATTGAAAAATGCGAACTCAATAACCACAACACAAGAGCAGCAAGCGCATTGAAAACTTGCACTCAATAGTAAAGCAAGCACACTCCCAACAGTCTGATTCATCACCTAATTAATTATGACCCACATCATTTCCCGTCTTCTCCTTCCTCTTGTTTGCTCTTCTGGACCTTCCAATTCTGTGCGCGTGCAGAAGCATGGGCGGGAGAGAAGCAACAAAATAAAAAATTGACGCCTAATAGGTAAATGTCAGCATCCATTAAGGAAAAGCAGTGGGAACCCCCCTATTATCTTCATACGATCTACATCCCCTTCCTAGCCTCCTTAACGCGAGGAACAAATACAAGCTATGTTGCATGGAGATTGCACAAAGGAGCCGTGTTAGTTAGCATGGCAGGGCTACAAGCATCACAAGCACGGGGCAGCTCAGCCAGCAGGCATTGCCCCCCAGGACAGCAGGGGTCATCAGTGTGAGCCCGCAACCAAGGCAGCTGCTTTGCTCATGCACAATACTACCATGGCACAGCAGACCCGAGCACAACGCCACCATAGGTCTCAACCATGCCCCCTCCCCCAATGCCTGTTGCATGGCTGCTCGTTGTCCGCTCACCTGTGTGTACTGGATGACCTTGTGCTGCTTGAGCTTGGTCTGCAGGATGCCCACCATTGCATTCCGCGCAGGCACCTGGGGCCAATGACATAGTGCAACACCTGATGGGGCACGACACCTGGAGCTCGTGCTGCTCAGATGTCTTAGATCTTTGGCGCATGCCTCTCCACCAGATGCCTGGGGCTAACCACAGAGGGCGCGACACCTGAGACTGATCAGGTGCTGGGGCCTGAAGCATGAAAGTGGCAACACTCAAGGAGGTGCCCAGTTTTTGTGCGCTCCTTGCAAAAGCCCCCGGTAAGGCGTTGGGTACATGCACGGCACGCAAGCAGCTTCTTGCAGTGCACAAAAACTGAGCATGAGCCTTCCCTATTGTTAGCACAGCGCAGAGTGGATGGGAGGCTGACACCCAGAATCAGGACATGGGTAACAGTGTTAAGCGCCTTTGGCGCAGTAAACTGTTTCAGACCACGCGCAGAGCAACCAACTGGCTACTCCATCACTTCCATCCTCTGTCTGTGTTCCCTACCAGCCGCTCCCAGGCATCTGGCGGGAAAGCATACGTCCAAGATATCTGCAGCACGAGCTTCAGATTGGTCTCCAGCACCTCCCGGTACTGCATGCATTCAAGGGTGCACAAAGATACGCAGGGCCCTGTGTATATACACATGCTTGACTGCCGACATTTCAAGGGGGAATGTGCGCACGCGTCAATGCTGCAAGAGCACTGTTCATGCACATGCACATGTCCACAGAATAAGACAAACACAAGTGACTTTCTCAAGTGTGTGTGTGTGTGTGTGTGTGTGTGTGTGTGCACATGCGTGTGCACAGAGTTCAGGAGGACTGCAACAATGAGCTTCAAGCATGCATCTGTGACCTCACAAGTGCATTGCTGCCTGTGCACGAGTGCATGCATGCATAGATGGGCTTACCTGCACGAACGGTGAGCCATCAAACTCAGTGCTGTGGGCCGCGGCGTGCGTGACCAGCGCAGTCATGATATCCGCCAGGACATCTGCAGGAGTGCACATGTGGTCAACTATGCGTGTGATGCATTTGGCTGCGGCGTGCGTGACCAGCGCAGTCATGATATCCGCCAGGACACCTGCAGGAGTGCACATGTGGTCAGAAACGAGTATGATGCATGTGGCTGCAGCCTGTGCGCCTCACTCAGTTACTTGTTGTCGCCTTTGCGCAGGCGCCTATTTGAGCAACAGGAAATCCTGGTGCCAAGGAGACCCTGCAGCCAGGACACGTGCTGCTCCTGTAGCCCACCATGACAGAGCCTGCTGCACAGCACATGGCCATAGTCGTCCTGCATGGGTTCCTTCCTTCCTTTTTGCACCTGGGGAACGCGGCAACATCTGCTTGGACGTATGATGCGTTGCGGCCCTTGGCAGTTGGTCAGCAGCACCGGCGGACCCTTTTCTCGAAGGGAACGGCCAGCATCTGGTCGGTGCAGACTTCTTTTGACTTGAGATGCAGACCCACCCTTCTTCACGTTCAGTGCTCGGGCACTACGCACCTGGAGGAATGCCCACGTCCACCTGGACGCGGACATACTCGGTCTTGGTCTTGGAGCGTGTCCAGTTAGAAATAATGCTCGCCATGAGATCGGTGTTTGGGAAGAAAATCCTGTGTGCCACACCGCAAAGGTCATATGAAACAGGGGCTTCATTGAAGTGTATGCAGGGGCAGAGTGGTTGTGTACGCAGGGGCTAAGTGGCGGTGCAGGGGTTAAATGGTGGTGTATGCAGGGGTGAAATGGTGGTGTATGCGGGGGCTTGATGGTAGCGCATGCAGGGGCATAATGGTGGTGTATCCAGGGGCCTAGGGCCTAGTGGAGGTGTTCTTCAAACAGTGCCATTCACTGCCTCATGACCCGGAATATATAAGGAAGGCATGGCATTCAGGCTCCTGTACCGTAGATTTTTAGGGGGTGCCTCAGGGGTGGGGGCTGCTGTGCGTGTTCCCCCTTGCTGAGTTGCCCCATGCACAGAGGCGGAGATCACTTGGTGCTCCATTGTTCAATGGATTCATGAGAACAGCACTCCTTACTCAGGAGTCCTCAGAGTTTTCCAAGGGCATGAGAGCCATGCCTCATGTCAGCTCAATCCAAGAGAGTAGTTGCCCAAGCCTGTAGCTACATTTTATTTTGCATGCGTCTGTACTGATGGTTCTTGCAAGGAAGACGTCTGTACATCACACTTAAGCAGCAAGCTCCTTCCTGTCTCCCTCCCTCCCTACCACACCTTCCTTCCTTTCTCTCTCTCTCTCTCTCTCTCTCTCTCTCTCTCTCACACACACACATCCACATCCCCACCCCTTCACCCCCACCTCCACCCCCACACTCATTCTCCTACTACCCAAAAATCAGTGCATAGCTTGGACCTACTCACTTTTCTCCATTGACATGCAGGAACATCGTGTACAGCAGGCTGATCTTCTTGACCCTGTACAGCTCCCCTTTGATGAGGACAGTGTCCCCAACATCATATGGGTGCTCCACCTGCTCAAAACAAACATGCCATGCTGTCTTGAGCACGCCTCCTTGCTTTGCACGGTCATAGAGAGCAAGGCGCTCAATCCACCTACAGGGCCTTACTTCATCGCATTTTTGTGTAGATGACATGAATTTCAGAAGACAAGCACAAATAACAGTCATGTAGAGGGAGGGAAGCAAAGATGTATCAATTGGAGATGATTCAGTCAATACAAGCATTGTATTATTTCTGTGGTATCTCTTGCTGTCAGGCTTATGCATGCCGAGCAAAGGCTGCGCCACATGGTCCACTTACAAAGAGGAAGAGCATCGACTCAAACATGTTCCTGCAAAGGGAGGGCAGAGAAGTCAGCGTGGAGCAGCAGTCTTCACACAATTGCAAGATAAGCCAAGTTGTGATTTGCAGTCAATGACACCAGCATCACACCAAAGGTCACACGGAGAGGGTTGCACCAAGTCACACCAAATCACTGTAAAAATCACACTGAGAGAGTCACACCACTGTCCCACTCAAACATGCTTCACGTTGCACTTGCCACAGACATGCATTTATATGCTGCAGAGTTGAAGGCTTCACACGCCTTTGGCTTGAAGTTATAAGCAGACCGCAGGGCATGAAAGGCACTGCTGGCAAGTGCAGGGCCTGGTGCCATCTTCGTGCAGGCAGCTCAAAATCATGTGCAAAACTAATCCCTGTCCCTGCAATGGGTGAGGTACAGCTAGCAGGCCCAGCACAGCAGATGCCTATAATTATCAAGCCACTCTCTGGGGAGCTGCAACGCGCCCTGTAGCAGTCTGCTAGGAAGACGGCTCCTCTGTTTTCAAGCACCAAACCATGCAACTGGGGTCCTTGTAAATCAGCCCCAGCATGCTCACTTGACAGAGTTGCCAAAGATGAAGGTGAACGCCAGCAGCATGGCGGAGAAGGTCGAGAAGCCCTTCACAATGTCCACGTTCCAGATCAGGAGGTAGAAGGCCAGGAAGATGAAGTGGATGAGGCAACCGATGGCATACTCCAGCGACTGTGCACGCAGGGACGCAAGGATACACACATGTTTCCCAAAAATGTTGTGCATGCATCTCAAGGCACACCCTGGGCAGAAGCTCTGCTGCATGAGGAAGGGTATGAGCATCTGCTGGGACAGCCATGTTAGTGACTGGGCAGACGTTGCTGCATCAAAAGACAGCCGGCATTAGATGAGCAATTTGCATGTGCTGATATCTAAGTGCACGACTTTGCGCATGCGCGTGGTACAGTCAAAAAATGTAATATGAAGGCGCAGTGCTGTAAGCAGCCAGCCACTCTGTTGTGGCTGCCACTTCCGAGGGCAACCTTACAAACCTGGACGATGGAATCAGTATCTTTCAGGGATGCAGCCATGTTTGCGCGCTGCCTGTAGATGGCGACAACACCGTCCTTTATCTGCAGCACGTGAATGTGTGTGTGTGCGTGTGTGTGTGTGTGTGTGCGCGCGCGGCAGGTGTGTGCGCGTGCGCGCGCGTGTGTGTGTGAGAGAGCAGGGATGGAGCACAGTTGAGGTAGAAGGAAGCGGGGAAAGGCTGAGCAAGCACAGAGGCCCAGCTGCCTCTCGAGAGGGTAATTGATGGCAAGCCATCGTCCGCAGGTGTGCTCTCTGCAGAAGATCAACAAAGCCTGCTGAGGGATACCAAGCACAGCTCGTTCAATTGCAGCCATTGAGAATGGTTATTCTAGCAGAGGGGGTTATCTGAGCAAAAGTTCTTCAACGTTCCTTTTTTGTCCTCATCTATATTTCATAAAACTAGACTAAGCTTGGGCTAAAACCAATGATCAGCTCCTGATTTTGGCCTATTTTGGCATAAAAGTCACACATATTGAGCAGCTCCTCCTCAAGCATAGCCCATTTTACCAGAGGGGGCTATCTGAGGCCCAACATGGGTATGGTTTTAGCATGATCCCAGGGCATGGGCGCCGTGACGGGTACCTTTCCAGCTTAGCGTTAGATGGTAGCCCTGCATGCAAGCTTTTCATAGCACCTGAGCTAAGGTACCCGTCACGGCGCCCATGCGCAATGGGCCGCAGCGTGAACCCTACTTTTCACAGCCAGATGTCCACACCAGATCAGCCACTGCACCAAAAGACATGATTTTGGTGTTTTGGTGCTCTTGTAACAAACAAAGATCATTGCAAAAGAAATGGAGTGAAAACACCCAGTGGTTGGTGAGATGTCGATTTTTGGTCAATTCCCTTAAAAAAAGCAGCAAAAGGGGTGCCCAAATGGGTCAAAATCCGAGCTCCTCCAAACCTGAGTACATCCAATATCAATTAACAACATATTAGAAGTGTGTTGATTGTGTTTTGGGGGTAAAAAGATGTGTGGTTGAGTCGTTTCGAGGGCATACGTGGGCTGTTCATGCCAAATTAGGCCAAAAACAGAGGCTGAGCAACCTCCCAGGCCACCAGGGGCGTCCATTTCACCCCAAATTCTGCCAGTAGCCTAGTCAAATGATAAAAAATACAATTTAGATCAAAAAAGGATCGTGCCCGGACTTTTGGTCAGATAACCCCCTCTGCCATTCTACCTTCAAAACACAACCATAGTACATCCTTTCTGTTTCGAAACAAGCTTGGATGTAGAAATCCAGGTTATGAGGTGGTTAGTTTGTGAGCCATTTTGGCACCCTTTAACCACCCTTGCCCTTTTACTGTGTTTTGTGATTTTAGAGGGTGATGTCCTTACGAATCAGGAAGGACTTAGCATGCCTTGGACGTTGTGATCATGTGCAGGAGTCATCCTACGGGCTCAATTTGCAGTGCACACGGGCAAGGCCAGCAGCTCTGCCTCTTTGTATAAAATTGGCGCAAGGTGCCACCCACCAATGGTAGCTGAGCCACGGCACTCACCTCCTTGCGAGTTACACGGTTGTCATTGTCAACCTGCGTGCACACCACAGGGGTTTGCTATAAGTACACCACAGGGTGTTGCTTTCAGCCCGAGCATGCCCTGAAAATGTTTTGGCTGTGACTGCTGGAGAAGGACTGTCACAGAGGAATGCGCGTAATGCTGGGTGTGCATATGACACAGTGCATGGTGAAAGCTCATGCACAGACGCAGTGCATGGTGAAGCTCATGCACATGACGCAGTGCAAGGTGAAGCTCATGCACAGACGCAGTGCATGGTGAAGCTCATGCACATGACGCAGTGCATGGTGAAAGCTCATGCACAGACGCAGTGCATGGTGAAGCTCATGCACATGACGCAGTGCATGGTGAAGCTCATGCACAGACGCAGTGCATGGTGAAAAGCTCATATGCACAGCCATGAAGGCTTGCTTCATACTACAACATGAAGGCAAGGGGCACCATGTCTGCATTGATGAAGGGAGTGTTTTAATCGCTTATGTAGGGAGTGTTTTCATTGCTTATGTTTTCCCTTGAGCCTTGAAGGATGCTGCATGTGTAGGATCCAAGCTGCCAAGTGCGGTGCTGGGAGCGTGTGATGGTGAAGCATATGTGCTGTCTCAGCTGGCCCTGAACACTAACCCCTTACCCTAAAACCTCACTCTAAACCCTAGATGGCAGAAAATACGCGCTGTGTGAGGTACTCACATCAAACACCATGAATGCACGGCGCGCCAGCTCAGGGTTGTCTGGGAAGAAGCACTCGAAGTCCTCCAGGGACACAAACTGCCTGCAGGTGCCGCCCAGCAAAGCGCAGCCAGCATGTGTATGGACGTGCACCACCCATGGGTGGAGCCAAGCAGGGTGCATCTTGTGCACGTTCTGATGTGCACCACCTGCAAGTGCAGCCAAGCAGGGTGCATCTTGCGCACGTTCTGATGTGCGCAGCCTGCAAGTGCAGCCACACAAATGCAGACAGCCAGCCCACAAGCGCCAGCCTGTCAAGCACCTCATTTGATGCCCAAACGCACTGGGCAGCTGGGTTGACTGAGCAAGCTGCCGTCAGACAAGGTCACTGATCAGCTCAGCTCATTAGGCTGTGCACAAAAGCATTGCTGGAAGAGCACCACTGGAAAAGCACGCTGAAAAAGCACCACAGACTGCGCGATTGTTGCCGGCGCCTGGGCGGCCCACATGTATACACGGGTGGCACACATGCCCTTACCCCATACATGCACGGGTGGCACACCTGTCCTCGTCACCCCTGATGTTGTAGAACAGAGCGCGGCTGAAGGCCCGCACCCGCGCCAGCTCTGCATCTTGCTCCTCTGTGCTCATGTTACTGTAATTCCTGCAGGCAGGAGGAGACAGGGGCATGCGCGGGCGGCAAACATGGATGCGACTGTTGTCCCTGCATGTATGGGAGGGCAGCAGTAGGTGCAAGCGGCAAGGCCATGGGCACTGCAAAGAGGGCACAAAAGGTAGCTGGCATGGGCCACTTAGGGCAAGGCAGGTACGTGCAGCAAGGGAGTGGGTGTAGGCGCAGCAAGGCAGTGGGTGTAGGCGCAGCAAGAGAGTGGGTGTAGGCGCAGCAAGGGAGTGGGTGTAGGCGCAGCAAGGGAGTGGGTGCAGGTGCAGCAAGGGAGTGGGTGTAAGTGCAGCAAGGGAGTGGGAGGGGCGAGCTGGTGGCAAGAAGAGAGTTGGATGAGCTGCATGGGGCTGAGGCTAGAATGCAGGTCCGCCCCATTGGGGCAGGTTTGAAGTCAGCGCCTCGTGCGGATCGGGGGGGGGGTCGCAATTCTTGCTGAAGAACAACAAAACGAGATGCACTGCTTGTTCGAAGATCAGCAACGGCGAGACACGAGTCTGGTTGTCAAAGCAAAACAAAAGCCGACATGGAGCTCCCGACAAACCAGAGTCCATGGGCTTGTCCTTGTGGATGGCCAGGGATATAAGTGCAATGCTGGCTTGGCCCAGCTTGAGGGGAGGCACAGCCACACCTCATCCATCTGCACTGCACCCCGGCTCCCTCAGCCGTCACATGTTGCCTAGGCCTTATAGGTAACCCCCCGTTTCCTTGATTGATGTAGGTGATGATGAGTGTCTCCACTGCTTACGTAGCTGTTCTTTTCTCCTCTCCCCCCACCTGATGATGGCGGTGTAGGTCTTGATCACGATGGCGGTCCGCACCTTCTCCAGCTCAGAGTCCGTCATGCGGGCAAGGTCCTGCAGCCATCCCAAGGCAGCAGCGCCGTGCCCTCAAGGCAACGCAGGCGCATGTGTCCTGGAGCATTAAGCAGTTAGACCTAGAAGCAGCGCATGTGTCCTGGAGCAGTGCAGCCGTCCCCCAGCAGCAGCGCATGTGTCTTGGAGCAGTGCAGCTGTCTCCCAGCAGCAGCGCATTCGTCCTGAAGTGGTGCAGCCGTCCCTTAGTGACAGCTCAGTGCTTCCCCCAAGCACCCCAGTTTTCTTGGAGCAGTGCAGTCTTGCCAAGGCAGCACAAAAGCACCATGACTCACTCACTCACCAACTCACTCACTCACCCACGCACACACTCACTCATTCAATCAATCACCCACCCACATGTATCCCCTTCTTGCCCAAGGACGGGCAGCATGTGAGGTGGAGGATTCCTAGGTCTAGGTTGCGCACATTGAGCATGTGTGGCTGCTTTGGCGTTGCAGCAACCCAAGAGGTAGCAGCACCCTCAGTTGCTCCAAAGGCTGCCCATCATCACATATCCCTAATTTCGACCCAATTCTCCACGTTGCCTTTATTGCCACATCACCTGGCAGAGGGCTCTCCCTCATCCTCAACATGTGCGCTCTCCCGCATAATATGTGGGCTCTTCCTCATCATCAACTCATGGGCTACCCATCATCATCAGCACGTGCGCTCTCCCTCATCAACACGGACACTGTTTTCATCAACACATGCGCTCTCCTCACCAAATACACCTCGCCGCCCACCTTTTTGTCCGTGCTCTGCAGCGGCACTGTCTCCATCATCACATCCCCTAAGGGACCCAAGGGGTTGGGTGCAGGGGCAGGAGCAGGCGTGTCCTCCACCTGCCCTTGGCTCCCTCGGTCGCCGCGCGTAGAGGGGCGGCGGGAAGCGGCTGCACGCATCATGGCGGGCCTGCCAGCACAAGAAAGCGTGTACTGACAATGAGAAAAGTACCTGCTATCACAAGTAGCATGTGCGCACAAAGATGGACGCCAGTGCCGCTTTTTCTGTGCCGGATTGCCACCCCTGGTCAAATTGGTCTGTTGGATTTGACACGTCATCCAGTTATTGCTAAACTACATGCCAATAAGAGAGGACCTTTGTCGGTGCCCTTGCACGCACAGCAAGGGATGGACGTGAGGACTAGCCCCAGTCCCTTCCATTGCGTGATGCATCAGCTCAAAAGCAAACGCATGAGTGCCAGGCACTGCCAATGAGGGGATAGGCCGGCCTCCAAGAGAGATGCACATCATGATGCGCGTGCTCTCAATGCCATGCTGTGCATGCTCAAAAATATCTACCATACGTCAGAGAAGTTCAAGAGGGCAAGTGTGACATGTCCGGTTTGCCCAGAACTACTTTTTGAAAACTTCCGGTGCCCCGGAAGCCGGTGCCAGATGTTTCCGATTTGACCCTAGGAAAAAATCCTGGCTGGGGGCTGCGCGGTCCCAGAACAGGGAAATTCCTTGGTCATCTGGATATCTTATCAGAGTTGAGCTTGTTATCTTGAAATAACCATGAGTTAGGTGCATGGCTGCTGCAGCTCAGAGCATGTTATGCAATCAGCACAAAGCCATTGCTCCATCCTTATAATTGATTTGATCAATTTTAATTTGGAAAAGCCTGTATAATAGCCTTTCATTCAGTCTTATCTGTAGGACGTTAGCTGTGGTGGATGGGTGATATCTAGGCTAGAACCTGACAGATTGTCCAATTCCTCAGCCATATGCCTAATCTATTCATCCTTCTTCCTTACCCTGAACCAGCCTTGTCGTAAAGCTCCTGGGACTTGCCAACTGTTGGCTTGTCCATGAAAAATGCATTTGCTGCTCCCACCTGGCTCTTTGAGGGTGCGTTTCAGTGGATTCTTGTCTATGGCCAGGGCTTTCCCCAAACAGACGGCCTTGATCAAGGAGGAGACCAGGCAAACAGCTATGTCTGCATTCTTCCTTGCCCAAACTCACTCTGACCAGGAGCGGGAGTGGCAGCGGAGGAAGGAATAGCAAACCCCATCGGCCAGGCGCTGGATGGGATGAAGATTGTCAAGCCAGACCATGCAGCAGCATTGCCTGCTCTCCGTCTCGGATAACTTACAGAGGGCCCAAGCTATCCGTGGAGGAGGCAGGTTGGGCATAGGCACCTTCCCTCTCCCTTTCCTCCTTATTATTGGCTTAAATATGCAGCCTGGAAGCCCAATTTTGATATTTCCAGACGCCTGGAAGGGGACGCAATCAAACTGCCGGTCAACCCGGACCAGCTTTGGCAAAGCTTACTCAATATCACCGGGGCCCGGCCGGGCTGGACTGTCCTGCCATGCGTGCTCTCTGCATCTGCACATGCGTGTTCATGGACACCATGCGTGCGCATTGTTTCCAACAGCAACCTCTCCCAGCATGGCGTGCCTTGTATCAACAGCAGCGGTCCTGCACGCTGGGGCCTGCACTGTGCTGTGTCTCATGTGTCATGTGTGTCACATGTGCATGCTGGACAAGGTGCAGCGCCCATACGTGCGCTTGCCACCTCCACAGCGTGCACACATGTGCTCGCACTGAAGCACTCACCCCGTCCTGGACGGCACTGAAGCACTCACCCCGTCCTGCACTGAAGCACTCACCCCGTCCTGCACTGAAGCACTCACCCCGTCCTGGACGGCATGCGCCGCACGCTGTGCATGCGCAGCGCCGCTGCATTCATGTACTGAGAGTCATCTGAGTCATCTGAGTCGTCTGAGTCAGAGGGCTCGCTGATCGAGGCATCTTGCTGCCCTCTAGGCCCCACCTCCGGCTGAGCGAGTGCCCTGCGGACCCAAACAAGAGCCACAGAGCCACAGAGGGCGCCCCCCTGAGGATTGGATTGGAGGATTGGACCGTGGGCAGGTGAGCCTTTTTCAACAGGGCAGCCCATGGCCAATGCACAAGGGCTGGAGGCTGTGGCAGAGAGCTGCCACTGAGCGGTCAGGGGCCGGCTGACGGCTATTGGCAGCCACTGGGGAGCGTCCAGGGCGGCATCGTCAGTGCACCTTAAGTGGCCAGCCAAAGGGTTCCTGCAAGGAGCCGCTGGAGCACCATGTACGCCCCTCGCTGCCACAGAACCCTGCCCCAGCCTCAGCACCATTACTAAAGGTCCTGCCGCAACCTGTGCACCGCTGCAACAAAGGTCCTGCCGCAACCTGTGCACCGCTGCAACTGAGGTCCTGCCGCAACCTGTGCAAATCCAAAACATCTCCTCACCTCCGCGCGCATGGCGGCGCTGCTTTAACGTCAGCCCATCCAAAACATCTCCTCACCTCCGCGCGCATGGCGGCGCTGCTTTAACGTCAGCCCATCCAAAACATCTCCTCACCTCCGCGCGCATGGCGGCGCAGGCGCTCCCTGTGTCCACGCTGACCGAACTGGACGCGCTGGACTCTGGCGGCTTTGGCTGCACCTCCTCTGCGGCTGCGGAGCGCCTCCTGCCCCCTCCGCCCTCCTTCCCCCCGCCCAGGCCAAGCAGCAGGCCATTGCCTGGCGTTGACGGCATGCGGCCCAGCAGCGAGGCAGGCAGGGCGGCATCCGGCGCAAGGCCTTGCAGGAGCCGCAGGTTTTCTGGGTGCATCGCATGGGCGCCTGGGCGCAGGGCACGCGTGGCGGGGGGTGTTGCAGCAGCGGGTGAAGGGGTGAAGCGCAGCTTGCATGCCATGCCAGGCGCAAGTGCAGGTGCTGGACCCAGTGGCGGGCAATGCGCTGCTTGCATCTTCGCCCAGGGTGGGGCTGCTGCAGACCACAGCAGGGGGAACAAATGCAGGGGCGACAGGTGCCAGCCGAGGCTGATCGCCAAGGGCCATGTGCACACATGAACCACACAACAAAGCACAGCCCTATCAGACCAAGGGGTGCCGTTAGGGGGCCCAAACCCTGTGCGCAGTTCTCGTCCTTGTGCCGGGCATGGGTACAGAGGCCCTCCAACCCACTGCAGATGAGCATTTGGTGAACTGGTGGACACACACACACACACACGAATACACACTCATACAAACACACACATACAAACACCCAAACTCAAACACACAAAAACACACACACACAAGCACCCAAACACACACACACACGGAAAGACCTGGGACAGGCAGTTTGCCTATCGCTCACACCTGGGACAGGCAGCCCGCCTGGCATGGACAGCAGCGGCGGTGCAAGCACGCCTTGCGGCAGAAGCCCGGCACCCGTGCTTGGCAAGGGCGCGCCCTCCTGCACAGCCCCCTGCGCGCCCCACTGCTGCAGGCTCTCCAGGTGCCTCTGCTGAAGCAGCTGCTGTTGGAGCACCAGCTGCTGCTGCTGGAGCTGCAGCTGCTGCTGCTGCAACTCAAACAGCTGCTGCTGCGCAGCTCGTGGATCCAGGATTTGCCCGGCGGAAGCTGTCAGCGCCTGCAGGGACGCGTACTGTCCCTGCTCGGGCTCCTGTTCCTGCCGCTGCTGCTCCCGCTGCTGCCCCCCCTGCGGCAGGCAAGGCGGTGGATTTGGAGCACATGCACACACCAGTCACACTAAAGGCATGCCATAGCCAGTGCGCACTTTTGCACACTGGCCAGTTGCGCAGTGGCAAGCCTGGCAGCCGGGCCGCTGGGCACGGTGCCTCCCTGATGAATCCGATGAACCAAATCGTAGTACTAACACAGCAGCCTCATCATCGTCCTGTTTTCAAGCCTGGCGGCAGAGGAGGAGGGCGCACGACGCGGGGTGTGCTTGCATTGCAACAAGTGGGTATCACGCGCGACCTTGACCACGCCCCCTCCCGCCTGCGCCGCTGCCCGGCCCCCTTTTACGCACGCCAATGTTGACAGTGATGCCCGTCGCACGCAATGCTGGGGGGGGAGGGGGTGCGCTGCTGCACCGTGTAAGGAAAGCTGCCAGGGGGCGCACGCGATTAACCTGATGCAAGCACACCCCGCGTCGTCGGGGTCGTCCCTTCGCGCGGATTACCTTCCTTGCTCCCCCCTGCGCCCGCCCCTGCCACTGGAACGTCAACTCACACCCACTGTGCACTCAATCGCGCGGCCTGGGCGCGGAAACAGGCGCAGCGCGGCCCTCGCGGGTCGTGCGCAGGTTGCCCCGGGGTGCACCGTTCGCAAAGCCGCGACCACCGGCGGAGTCCCCGCAAAATACTCATGCCAACCAGCATTGTCCTATGATTCAACGACGCGCTCACACACAAAATCGCCCATCTTCGAAACAGCCGAATTACCTGCTGCAAATGGTGTAGAGGCAGGGAAGCGCCCTGCTGCAGGCTGCAGTCAGGCACAAGGGTAGCACTGTCCTCCAGCTGGGGCAGCGGCTGCGGCAGCTGCTCTGGCTGCGTGCTCTTTGAAGAGCCGACTGCGTTGGAGGCCAACAGCTCGGCCTGTTGCAAGCCCGAGCACAACAAGGGTAGGTGCTGTGTGCATAGCGTATGCCAAACACTGAAATCAAGGCCTCCAAACCGTGGAGGCCAGCCAGCAGCTTGACCTGTGGCGAGGCCCCTGCCGCAGAACAATGCGTGTGGAGCGGGCCGCTTGCTGGGCCCGAGGAGCACAGGCAGCAGAGCATGGACCCTGGTGGGCAGCAAACAAACGAGGAACTGGCTCACAGTTGAGCCTGCCTCAGCATACGCCCCCACTGGAGGACCACGCATCATGTTGTGTGCGGCAAGCCGCGCTGTGCCCATCTGTGCCATTTCTGCAACAGCGGCCCTCGATGCGGCTCTGGCTCTCCTTAACACCATCCAGCCAGCCGCTGCTCCATCCTCCGCTTGCTTCGCTTCCATTCTGGCCCTTCACGCGCTGCATGCCCCATTCCATCCCCCCTGGTTATGGCCCGCAATACGCTGCAACTGTGTCTGCCCTTCCCTTGGTCATCTGCAGTCGGCCCTTTTACCAAACCCCACAGCTGGAAGTGTGCGGTGCAGCACAGTGGAGACGTGATGTCAGCCTCCTGGACACTGGTCTCCCATCAGCCTACCCTGAGCTAAGGAGACATGTGCTGACCATCTGCCTTGCACCTCTCGGGTGTGACTAGATGCAGCATGTTGCACAGCACCTGGGTCAACGCAGCAGGGTCAGCAGGGTCAACCTGGGGAGCGGTCCTCACCATGTCCAAGTTGAGAGTGTGCAGGCGGCCTCGCATATCCTCTTGCTGCAGTGTCATGCTGCTGTGCCCAGGCAGCTCTGCATCCATTACATGGAAGGCAGCCTGTGCATGCAAGGGGGAAGGGAGGGGGGAAGTTAGGGGGCTGGGTCCGGTGCTAGCCACACCTCACACTTTTGGAGGGTGGGGGGTGGTGCACTAATGGGTGCCGCAGACACCTGCCTCGTGGTCCGACGCGAGCAGGGAAGTGCATGGGATGTGCGGGCGCACTTTGTTTCCTGAAAGGCAAGTCGGCATGCACCATGATGCTGACTTGTCCTACTTGCATCTCGCCTTGCCACGGAGCCCATTCTTTGGGGCCATTGGGTCCCCTGCCCCTGCAGAGCACATGCCGATCAGGATCTACAGACCATGCCGTTGATGATTTGTGCAGAGCATCTGCATCCTACTTGCAAACAGGCAGCCAGCTTGTCCTGTACGCGCGCACACCTGGGCTGAGCTAGCAACCCTGGAGGGGCCTTGCGATGCAGGGAAAGGGGAAGTGAAAGTCATGAAGGGTGAATGCTGTGGTTGAGAGGGGGCTCCTGCAGTTGCTTGACCAGGATGCCTGGAGCTGGCACTGCCTGGGCTTTGCGTGTGAGGTGGCTGGTCGGAGGGCTGGGGTGGAGAGGGTGGGTGCGAGGAGTTGGAGCCATGTGATGTAGAGATCACGTGCGGGGCGCTGCCTTCCTTCATCGCTGGTGTCACCTGTACAAGCGCGATCAGAAGGTGAGCAGTGTTTCATGTTACTCGGAGAAAGTAACCGCACAAGTAGGCTCCCTGTTCGGTAGGCGTTGGGAGCACATGTTCATGCTTTGATCAAGATATGCTTGCACATGCGTTGCAAGCAGGGACAGCAATACAGCCCCGTTTATCAGGAGGAATCTAAACAATACCCTCATTCCAAGCACAGAGCTGTTTGAGTTGTGCGCACAGGAGCACCTCTGAGCCTGTGCCAAAGAGGTCACTGCTTGCTAAAAAACTGGAATTCGGTGGTCCTCACCGACGGCAGGCCCCCTCAAGCTGCTCTTATAACCCCATGAAGAGAAGCTAGCCTGCAGTCTTTGCTGACGCACTCCCCTTGACAGGGGTTTGAATGTAGGGGTTTATGTTCTAATTCCTCATAATTATGTGTTTATTAATGAATGAAATGGAAGGTAGTCGAATTGGATAGCCATGACAAGGAAAAGCTAGACCGCCACTACGATGGCAGACACCACGGCTTATGAGCCTGCCGAGTATGCAAAGCTACAGATCAAGCAATACCCTGCTAGGACGATCCGGGAGACTGCCGAGGGCCGGTACTGGAGGCGATTTAAGCAGCCCCAAATAGTGAAGCAGGCATGTGGGGTTTTCCAGGGTTGCTCTTCAAAGCTTTCTGCGTGTATGTGCAACCTTTGTCGTGTGTTAAGGCTGCCAGAAGCTGCAAGTGCGCATGCGGCGGCCTGTTCACCTGCCACACTCAGCAGTAGACCAGGAATGCCTGTCTTGCTCCTGCCTAGTACACCTAGAGCTTATATTTTTGATTCTCATTCTGATTCTGCTCCTGGCTTTACACCCACAGTATGGCCCGGCTACGCACATAGACTTCTGCGACGTGTACCCATACCACTGCGCGGTGACTGCCTCAACACGGGTAAGCATGCATGATGATGCGACCTTAAGCATACCCTTCTCTTTTTCACCCACCACACACACACACACACAACACACACACACACATACAGACACAGAGGCATACGTGCATGCATTCTTACACACATGCGCACGCACACACACTACATGCATACATGCACTCACGGGCGGACCGTCCGCACGCGCATGCACGTACGCACCCATGTGCAGCACCCCTTGTGCTTTTCCGCAGGTGGTGGTGTACAACGGCCACACGCGGCAGGTGGGCCGCACATTCTCTCGCTTCAAGGACACAGCATACTCAGGCTGCTTCCGCTCGGACGGCCGCCTGCTGGTGGCTGGCGGCCAGGATGGCGTGGTCCAGGTGCGTGCACACGTGGCGCGCTGATAATGTCTCAAGAGGGCCGTCATGCTCTAGCCCAGTCAGGGCATGCAAGGGCGCGAGTGCATTTATGTTCAAACACGCGCACGCACACAAATGACCGCACGCCCACACATACACGCCCACACGTCTACATGCACATTCACCATGAACGCAAGCGCACACACGCTTGCACATGCACGCATGCACGCACAGGTGTTTGATGCCAACAGCCGCAGCGTGCTGCGCCAATTCAAGGCCCACAAGCGGCCAACACACGTCGCACGCTTCTCGCCCAGCAAGCTGCACGTGCTCAGTGGCAGCGACGACGTCACCGTCAGGCTGTGGGACATCACGCAGGGCACGCAGGTGCGTGTTATACGGTGTGTGCTTGTGTAGGGTGTGTTTGTGTGTGTGTGTGTGTGTGTGTGCGTGTGCTTGTGCTGTGTGTGCGCTTGTGTGCAATGTGTGCAGTGTGTGTGCTTGTGTGGTGTGTGCGCTTGTGTACGGTGTGTATTGCGGATGGCGTGTGTGCTTGTACGGTGTGTGTGCGTGTGTGTGCGTGTGCATGTGTTCGCAAGCTCGCAAGGTCAGGCTATTGTGCCTTATGTTTGGCAGAAGGCAGGTGCACAGTGGGGAGGGACAGAGCAATAATGGCTGCAGGGCATAACACCAGGCACCTCAAGGTGCGGGTAATGCATCAACAAAAATAGCAGCCATTAGGCACCAGCCCAAAGGCTACAGGGCCACAGGGCAAGTGGCGAGTGGACGGATGCACCTCTGGATGCACCTAAGATTATACCTCAGGGTTGGGTGCGTGTGTATGAATGCAGACGTGTGCTGGGTGCGGCCCGGAGGGGCTTCAATCGTAAAAAAAAATGCGTGCAACTGTGCCAGGGGCGGGTGCTGCTCCCCACGCTCTTAAGCCGGCTCTTTGCCGGTGTCCTGCTCAGCGACTCTGGCAGCGCAGCGTGTGCGTGCACGCACAAGCAAGGAGACGGACACACACGTACACGCACACACACGTGCCCTCACACACCCTTACGCTCTGCACATGCATTCACAAGCACGTACACAGATGTCCATACACATGCATGCACAAATGCACGCATGCGTGCGCCCCTACGCCCTGCCCCGCACGCGCGCAGGTATCCCGTTTCGACGGCCACGCCGACTACGTGCGAGCGGGCGCTGTGAGCCCCGCCAACGCCGAGACCTGGGCCACTGGCGGCTATGACCACGTGTGCAAGCTGTGGGACACGCGAGACCCTAAGGGCGGCGCCGTCATGGACCTCGACCACGGCGCGCCCGTGGAGGACCTGGCCTTCTTCCCCTCAGGTGGGGGTCGCGCTGCACGCTGAGGGCGTCTATCCCTCCTGCGCTGCGCACCCGCATCGAGAGCGCGCCTCTGCATGGCTGTGCGTGCATGCGTGTGCCTGTGGGTGTGCGTGTGGGTGTTTGCGGTTCACACGCAGATGCTTGCGCGTGCATCATCCGCGGGCCTGTCGTGCCTGCGCAGCACTCAGGGTGTGTATGCATGTGCAGGAGCGTGTGAGCCGTGCGTGTGAGCGTGTTGTGGCCAGCTGGAAAGAGAACTGATGGCCCTCCTTTGGATGAAGAGCAGATGGTCGTTCTGTGAAAAAAAACAGGGAGTGCCTAAAGAAGCTCCATCAAGTGCACGCGCACGTGCGCAGGATCCCTGGTGGTGACAGCGGGCGGTAGCCACCTGTGTGTGTGGGACATGGTGGGCGGGGGCCGCCTGCTGAAGAAGCTCACCAACTTCCAGAAGACGGTGACCGCGGTGCGGCTGTCGCCGATGTCGGGGCCCGAGTCGTCTGCCGCGCCACGGCTGCTGGCGGGCTCGCTGGACGGCCACGTCAAGGTGAGGGGAGTTGGGTGTGCGCGCGCGCGCGTAGAGCGTTCGTCAAGGTGTGCGCACGTGTACGTGGGCGCGCGCAGGGCTCGTCAGAAGCATATAAGCAATCAGGCTCGCTGGGTGCATATGCATGCCTGTTGTGCGCTGGTGGCATTGCCTCTGTCCAGACTGCCGCGAGGTGTGTGTGCTGCAGACCCTCAGATGCCATACACACACGCACACGCCCTCAGACCATGATAATCCCCCTGATCCAAGCTGATACAACCACAACCAATCAATCAATGATTTCCAGAACCCCCCTGTTCCAAGATGATGCACTCAGCTTCAATCAAGCAAAATCATCAACCCCCCTGATCCATGCGCACGCGTGCAAACAGGCACACACATCCATGCACACGCGCGCTCACACAGGCAGACACACACACACACACGCACACTCGCATGATCACGCACAGGTCATTGAGCTGGACGACTTCAAGGTCACGCACGCGTCGCGCTACCCCGCGCCCATCCTATCGCTCGGCCTGTCCCCCGACTGCGGCACGCTCGCGGTGGGTATGGCAGACGGCACCGTGTCCATGCGCCGCCACGACCGGCCGCGCGCCATCACCGTGGGTCCGAGCGCGGCGCCGCCCCGGCGCAAGAAGTACGGCCCCCGCCTGACGGCCGCCAACTTCAGGTGCGTGCTGCGCAGAGGCGCGCGTGCGCGCGCATTTTGCCAGGGTCTGGGGCGCGTGCTGTGCTTGTCTAGTGGGGAGCTACAGGGAGGATTGCACTTGGGCCTCTGCTGTGGGGCTGTCACTTTTGGTGGGTACTGAAGGTGTGAATGGAAGGGAGGGGGGAA
>LFIK01000992.1_pt1 | contig 22007 bp, 27 predicted proteins | sample 643401 | NCBI WGS metagenome assembly LFIK01 (sample SAMN03777447, study PRJNA286221) | soda lake metagenome | biome: soda lake; feature: Kulunda steppe; material: water; isolation source: sample T5-Br brine of Lake Tanatar-5 | place: Russia: Kulunda steppe | collected 2010-07
GCACTGATGCCTTGAAGGGGCACTGATGCCTTGAAGGGGCACTGATGCCTTGAAGGGGCACTGATGCCCTGTGGGAGCTCTGATGCCTTGAAGGGGCACTGATGCCTTGAAGAGGCACTGATGCCTTGAAGGAGCACTGATGCCTTGTCCGGGCGTGCCTGCACCAAACTCCTTTTTTGCTCAATCCCTGAGTATCCAAAACAAGGCACTTGCCTAGGACGTCACCTTGGCGCTGAGACTCACATGCCTCTTGCTGACCCACCTCTCTGCCTCTCTCCCCTCCCCCCCTCTGCCCCTCCCGTGCATTCGCATCTTGTGCGGGTAAAGTACCTCAACAAGGCACCCGTGCAAAACATTTGCATGGTCAATGCCACAATGCAACATTTCAAAGCCCTCCCACAGCCTCACCAAACAGCACCAAGCTCTTGGCAGCGAAGACGAGCGGGCCCAGGCCTGGTGGGCTGTTCACCAGTGATCTGGCTGCATGCACTGCACCCCTGCATTTGCACACGGGGCAAGACAAAGCCTGACACAAAATACCAATGTGGTGTGTGTATAGGGACAAAGCGGAGTCCCCGCAGCAAACGTGCCCTTTCAAGTTCCACCAGCCGCTTCCCCCTGAGCCATGAGATTGGGACCTCAGGCCCACAGCACAAGACCCTTGGAGCTCAGGCACGTGCAGCCCAGACACCAACAACTGGCCGAAGCACAGAGCACAGGAAGGGTGTGGACAGTATGCATGGGCCCAGGGCCGCTCAGCAGCAGGGTGCGCCCTGTGGGTGTGGCTTTGCGTCACCACCCTCTCTAATCCTGCTGCATTGTTTGTGCGTGTTCCACAATGCAAACATGGATCAATGCACCAACTGCTCCCCAGGTCTGCTGCAGGCTGCGGTACAGTTAAGGCTTCAGGTTCACCATTTGCAGGCACAGCCACACTTTTGCTGGTGGATCCACAGGTCCAAGTGCTTGAATGCGTGGTAGATCTACCAATCCAAGTGCTGGAGTGCGTGGCAGAAGCTGCTCGGAGAGGTATGTCATGGTTTATGCAAAAGGTGTTGTGCATCATTCAATATGGGAACCTTCATCAAGGGGCTTGAGCATCAGTCTGCCTTGTTCAGATCTCCCATGGCTGCGTCAGTGTGCCTCCAATCCCCGGTGCTTGCTGTACTGCCTGCCGCACCAGCTGTCCTTCTGGCCAAGGCCACTTGCTGGGCAGTCCTCAGACGTGTCCATGCTGCTGCAGGGCACCCTCCTCTCTACCCCTACATACAGAGGCTGGGTTGGCCAACCAGGGAGCAGCAGGGCCATCTTGGGGGTGACAGGGGAGCAGCCATCTGCATTCCATTACCCCACCTGAGAGACAACAACACAGAGGAAACCAGGGGAGCAACCACGTCCCAGCTGCTTGGCGGTTGCATCATCTGCTGCAGCTGCACGCTCCGGGCTGCACAGGCACAGGCACTTGTGCAATTGGATTAGTCAGTCGATTGCTCCAGTGTGGCATACTTCTCCCTATGTACCATTGGCAATGGTCCATTGCACGTGAGTTGGGGCAACTTTGGTACTGGCATGGTCTGGAGGACCACACGCCCTCCACTGAGCTCACCTGTGTACCCAGAGACAAGAAGAGCTAGGGCAAAGAGACCTCCCACAACAACTGCAAGAGAACGTAAGACAGCACTGTTTCTTGGAAGGACAATGTGCACTCACTTGCCTGCCTCCAACCTTGAAGCGCAACTACTCTTGGAGACGTTGCTCCAAGTGAGGAGATACACAACAGCCATTGCAATGCGCCTCGCATCTCTTCAGAATGTTTGGGCTGCTTAAGCAAGCATGGTTATCGAGGCTTTTAGATCATCATAGGCCAACACGCTCCTGTGTCCATCTTTTCTATCCAGCAAGGTTTCACATCGGGAACATGCCAAGTCATGGATGTACAGCACAAGCAAGACCTTGCGTTTAGATAGGAAAGGGCCATACCAGTTAGAAGGGGCGTCCGCAGGCTTGCTGCCTGGAGGTAAACCAAGTTTACAATTGGGCATGTGTGCAAAGCGCCATGGCTAAAGCTTTTTGAGGCATGCAGATTCCACTCACTACAATAAAATAATTGCTAGAGAAACAAGCAAGAAGATTCAAGCTGTTTTTGCAATTTTTGCAACATATCCTTCCTCAAAACACAGAGCAACGCACCTGTGCTAGAATAGTCAGTCCCAAAATGCTGTGCACTGCCACAGCACTGTTCAGAGCATCAGAGAAGGGCGTCCCCATTGACTGTGTTTCTGCAGCCTCCTGCACCGCAAGACAGCCCAGACGCCATGTTGCTCCCAGCCTCCAGTGCACACGCTGCAGATTATGCTGTGACCAAAGCCTCTGAAATCAACACCACAAGCCTCACCTCTTGACCCACTTGCTCGTGAAAGCCTGGTCCTAGAATGGCCCAGGCACTGGCCCATGCCCTGTCAGCCCCCCCCTGAAATGCAGGCACACACACATGCGGGCGCACACCAGCACGTTCAAGCACGCACGCACACAGAGGCACACACCGCTGCCCCTCACCTTGAGGCCGTGGTGGGCCACAGAGATGGGCAGCAGCGTGGCAGCGGCAGAAATGAGCAGGACGCGCACGTCGGACAAGGGCACGAAGTTCAGGGTCTGGCGCAGCAGAGCAAGATGTGCACCAGGAAGGTACAGTGTGAGGGATAGCATACATACATGGCATGAAGACACAGTGCGGAGTTACAGCATGATGAACACTATGAGGGCACCAGGAAGTCACAGAGTGAGGCTGCGTGGCCATGAAATATCAATGGCAGTGAAGATGCCAGCACAAGTCCTGGTTGTACCATCGTTCGGGCAAGTGAACTGCGTGATTAGCACAAGTGGACTGATCTGTATTGCGTGATCAGCAAAAGTCTGGTTGTACTGCCATTTGGGCAATTGTACTACGTTATCAGCACAAGCGGACGGGTACAAACTGTGTGATCAGCACAAGCGGACGGGTACAAAAACCGTGTGATCAGTGCAACTGTGCATGAGGCTCAGCTTGAGCATCTCCAAAGCACCTGAGTCCCCTGCCCTTATAGAGCTATCCATCAGACTTCAGGAAGCAGGCAGCAATGCCTCTCTTCACAATGGGCAGGAGCCCCAAGTGGGCAGGCAGCAGTGCATGGCCAATTGCCCTGCTGTGCGGCTGGATGGCACAACTGGTCACAGCTGGTCAGTGCATCACACAAATTGAGGTAGACTGCGCATCCCTGCACACCCGCGCAATCTCAGGGATGAGCAGCACGCAGGCCGCCGCAAGGCCGAGTGTGCCCCAGGCCATCATCTGGTAGAAGGCGGCCGCGGCCATGCCCACGCTCACGCCCTCAGGCACCTGCGTATGAGCACGTTTGACCATGCAGCCTCAGGCACCTGCGCATGAGCATGCATGACCATGCAGCCTCAGGCACCTGGGCATGAGCACGTATGACCATGCAGCCTCAGGCACCTGTGCATGTGCCCTCACAGGCACAGCAATTTATGCAAGCACACACAGCCATCCTCCCATGAAGCTCGCCTGGATCCAGTCCATCAAGTGCTCGACAGTCATGTTACTAGTCACAAGAAATGGAGCCAGTCCATCAAGTGCTCGACAGTCACATTACGGGTAACAAGAAATCGCAAGCCGCGGTGCAGGTGTGCTGCCCATGAGCTTGTCCGGCAAGGTCAGTCATGGGCGTGTGCCATAGGCTTAGTTGGATAAAGGTCTACTGGCTGGCGCAATATGCAGGCTCGCACGTCCAAGTGGTCTTGCAGTACTGATGCGCAAGAGAGGTACCTAAAGCAGCAGTGCCAGCAGGGCAATTCATGCAGGAGGATGTAAGGGGGGAGCAAGAACCAAGGCTGAACCATAAATTGCATATTATCAATCAAAACATTAACCGCGTGCCTTGTGGGACAGGACGGTGGCCTTGTAGGTGGTTGGCCAGTTGGAATCTGCATCAGGCAAGCCACCGAAGCAATGCTAAGTCAACGGTGCAGCGATGATCAATCACCTGAAGGGCATAGGGCCCAGGCACCTGAGCTGCGGGCCTGAGCGGCAGGTCAGCATTGGCATTGTTCTGAGAGGGGGCCACAAAGCCTGCAGGAGGGGGGGGCTTGAATGCTTGGGGGTCCCCTGATGAGAACCCAGGCACTGGCCCGTCAGCTGGGGGCGGTGAGGTCGGGGCAGCACCTGCACACACATGTAAGGCTCAGTGCATGCTCGGCGCTGGACATACTCCAGAACATTTATATCTTGACTGGTTGTTTGAAAGGAGGTGGCCTTAGCCTTGATGTGCTTGCATAGCAGATGGTGCTGTCGCTGACACGTCTGAGTGGCACTCGGCTTTTTTCGTGTCCGCGTTGGCCATTGCAGGGAAACAAAACTGTGTCACTCAGATTTTTACAAACCACAAGCTCATGAAAAATACCGCTTATTAGAGAGGCTGAAGAATCAAAGCTGCGTGCGCAGCAAGGCCTGAGATCTGGTTTGGCCCCACAGCTGGAGTTCCGCAGCTCTCATGAGACAAGCCTGCTGAGGTCAAATAGGCACTATGAATTGAGCAGGGAGTGCGCGATGTTTGAGTGCGCACAAAAACATGGGCATCTGCGCAGCTGTCCACGTTTTTGAGATCATTGACATCACCCCTTTCGTTAGGGACCCATGTCGACCGCATTGGCAGAAAGGGACTTTTAACATGAATCACCTTCAAAATTGCTTTGAGGCACCAGAGGATCCCAGCTGTTGATCCTCGGGCGGCAGCGCACTTGGGCCCGAACTGGCGGCTTTAGTGCAAAGGACACCTGGTGGTCAGCAAAAAAAGGCAGAATATACAAACACATCTTCAAAGCAGCTGTCATAGTGTAGCTTAAGTGCCTCACATTCGCGAGCGGCTTGACGTAGAAAGTCATGACGAACTTCTCTGAGTTTCGTACACGTAACTACATATATGAAAGTGCATTTAAAATTTTTTAGGTATTAATCGTGAGATTATCCAATGCTTCTCCTACAAACCAGGCTCCAACATCTCTCATCCTCTACCCTTCCCCTGAAGTCATCCTCTCATACTAGCTGTAGCAGAGCACGTCCAGGACACAGAGGTAGGAGGGAGCTTGAGAGCAAAAGAGCATTACCTTCCTAAGGAGCTCAATGATCCACAGTTTATTCACCACTCGAATCTGTTTCATTGACTGCACTGCAACACCCTCATTGTCACTCTCATTGTCACTCTTGTGCCTCTGGGACCCAAAACATCGGATGGTGTGCTGCCAGGAACGGCTTTCGCCATTTCACTGAGTTGCACACGGGCCGCATACTTAACTGAAGCATTCTCTGACACTGGAAGCAGGTTGCATTATTGCTGCAATGGGGGAAGGACAAAGCGGCGTGCAACTCCAGACTCAGCAGCAGCAGGACGCAGAGGCGGCTCCTGTGATGGACCACAAGAGGCGCCTTCTTAAAGTGTTGCCCCTGGCTGCAATTAGGCGTCCATTGGGTGGCACGCGCAAGAACGGTGGGTCGAGGAGGTTGACAATTCTGCAAGCACTATGAGTACCTATTCAGTCTAGACTAGCACACAGCCAAGCAGGAATATCAGTCCTTCGACAAGCAGCTTCGCAAGTCACACAAAACATGCTCACCATTTTATTCATCAGCATTGAATTTGCTTAATGAACGCAGACCAAGCAAAAGTGGAGGCTCTGGCCAAGTCCATTCAAGAAATTGGCCTGCAGGAACCGGTAAGTTCACATGAAGCCAAGGTTGCTCTGAGCACAGAAAGCTGATCGATCACGCCGGATTGTGCACTTGTTGCTGCATAGCCTTTGGACGATGTGTCTACCTGCCCTTGGATAGATTGCTTGCCTGCCTTAGAATGATCCGTGATCTGTGCTCGCCAGGATGACCCAAGCCCCTGCACGCCGCCTTTTTCTTGCTCTTTCGCATGCTCTCCGCCTAGTGCCTGTAACTTACACAGTGTGAGGCATTTGTGAGAATTTGAATATAAGGGTAAGCCATCCCAAAAATATTCAAGTAATCTTGTTTTTCATCTTTCATAATTCTGTTTTACCCCAACTTAGCCGTGTGTCTAACCAAGCATGTGGAAAAGCGTAACGGTTTGAATGGGAAAAAGGAAAGCCCAAACTCAGCGTGAGGTAGGCCCCTTATGAAAAAGATGGTATCAAGAAAAATGACCATTGTACTGGCGAATAAACCTGCAACTGGAACTTCATTTGCATTCTTAAGCTGACAGGCTTGAAAGCCTTGTACTAGCTCTATAAAACGTCAGCATGTGACGTCTCGGGAATATGTGAGGAGAGTCATCTCGATTTTCCCGTGAAGTTTTTCATCATCTTCAGGTTTGTACAACCTGTCCCTCCTTAAAAATGCAGATTGATGTCCTACAGCTTGATACAGATGGCTCGTATTGGGGATTCTCAGGTTGTCACAGGTATGTTACCCATTTCCATTTGTCATAACGGGATTGTGCATGATCACTGGCCCTGGTACTAAGGTTCGAAGGTGATGGAAGCACCATGATTGAGAAATATCTTGGCAGAGTCCGCTGAGCAGCAATCTGGCATTACTCATGACTGACTTGCCCTATTTTGTTTTTGTTCCAGGTTTGAAGCACATCAGCGACTGGGCCTAGAAACCATAAAGTGCAGAGTGCGCAAGGCCACACCGCAGACGTTGAGGATGCACATGATGTGATTGGCAAACCACGACATTCAATTTGCAAGTGGAATTGAACCCAAAGTACATTTATTATTCAATGTTGCCTTCCACTTGTTAAAATTAGACTTAACCAGAAAGAAAAGAAAAGAAAAAGTACGTAGGCAGTGAAACCACTCCCTTTCCAGTGGGGTGTAGGCTATCTGTCTGTCTGCTTTTCAACCATACTTTCAAAGTTTGGAACAAAATGGGGTTGATCAATGCACAAATTGTGATTGCGGCAGTCACTAAATGGGCAGGTGAGGTTAGGGGTTCAACTTGAGGTTCACAGCTGTCTGGAACGGCTTGTCCTTTCCAATAGAGGCCAGCCTAACGAAAGCCTACCAGGCCTGCTCCACCTATGCTAGGTAGTAGTACCGTACTACTGGTAGTGACTAGCAGTACCAAGAAAAAAAGAAAGATTACATGGGCAGCAAGACGCTCCCTGCATCAATCAAGGAAAAGGAGACACCAGGACCAGGAAGTAGAGTACTTCACAAGGTCCCAGCAACCCTCCGGATCCTCACCAGTTACCTTTTCCATTGGCGAAGGAGACTCGTAGCACTTCAGGCCAATGTGTCTCCTTAAAACAACCTTAAACCTTCAAGGAATATTGTTAAGTGATGCAGGGAGCGTCTTGCTGCCCGGGAAGCTTTTCCTTTTTTCATTAGGTCCCAAATACACCTTTTCTCAAGTCAGCATGCTTTGGAGCAAGTTCAGCAGTCAACCCATCTGGCTGAAGGTCTAAACCCATTGTAACTTAACTTTGGAGCAACAAAAGAATTAGACAACTTGAAAATGTTAATAATGTAAAGACTTCACCAGGAAATAGAAAGCAGATCACTCAACAAGCTTCTTTGTAGAGCTCAAATTTTGGTGCTGCACCCATGGGAAATGTGAATGCTAAGCGTGCTTGGGATCTTCCAACAGTTAAGCCTCAAAGGCGTTGGCCAAGCTTGCATTATGCAGCAGGCACAGCTAAGTAACACTTTCATACTATGAAGTGCCTAGTAGGCACTTACGCAATCTTCAAGCTTTTACTAATTCACATGTTAGATCAAATATTACAGCATGTTCAATACGTGATTTCAATGTTAGATGCTGAGTGCGCATCGGTTCAAAAACAATGCCCTATCATAAACTCAACTGTTTGCAGCCAGCTCATAATGGGGGAAAAAACAAGTACACATGATTTGACAGAGTTGATGACTCCATGAAACATAGAGCATGTTAGAGATCATAGAAAAAAATTGTGAAGCGAACAGTGAGAGAGAGAGAGAAAGTTTATTCATTGCCTTCATTCTTAGAATCTGCCAATCGTTGCTTCTTGGCAGCGCGGGTGTAGCTCCTCAGCACCCACTCATTCTCCACGTGCTGCACAGGTTTGGTAAGCATTTGTTTGCATTAGAGGGAAGCTGTGTGAAGTGAAAGTCCTGGTTTGCACTTGTAAAATGAATTAGACACATGCATGCACAAGAGGGGTGTCTCACACCGGGTATGCTAGATCAATATCAGGCATGCATTCATGACGGTTGAAAGTGAAGGGCACCTGACAACCAACCAAGCTACGGGCTCAAGTCATTTGTGGAATTTGCAGTCATCTTTTTGAGCGCCCAATTAAAAAAAATGGAGCCACACAAATACAAGAAGGGAGCACACCTGCTGGTCCATGGTGCCAAGCTTTATCTGGAACAACTTGAGCTCAAAACGAGGGCCACACTGCAGGTAAATCCAGAAAAGTAGACAAGTATAGAGCACCTGAACGAGACTGCAAGTTTAAAGAAAAAGTTTGAATGCTCAAGTGTTTCCATTGAGTAGGTTACCTGTCAAGGTCAGGAAACTGAATTTACAGAAGCACCTGCTAGGGAGCCTGAATACGCAAACCGCTGAGAGCTGCTCAACAATGGCCTTCCATGTGTGTTTGGGGAATTTTGATTATACAAGTCCCTGAAAATGTTGAAGCTCCCCCGCGTTGTCTGGGTTGCAGGCCATTTTCTTATAAAGGTTTTGTCTCTTTTCCTTGCCTAAGCTCCTTTCAGGGGCTAGCACAGCTTCTTGAATTTAAGAAAGCCTTATTGAAAAATGCCAGAATCGCTTTCACAAAAGCCAGTTCTGCCGCCACCACTGCTGCAATGAGTAAGGTCAGTAGCCGTTCAACCAGGAGAATACTCGTACCTCAGTCAGCTCCACAGACTTTGCGCCCTTTGGCATCAGGTAGGTGTGATGACGAAAGGAGATGAAGTCAGAGCGGTTGGCAAAGGTTATCACTCTGCGAGATGAAAATATCATGAAATATTCCCTTGCACTGAGCATCAGCTTGGTGTTAAAAGCATGGCACAAGAGCATAATTATCTTGCAAGGTGCCTGATGGTAAGAACCTAGTTAAGTACAAGGGGCAAGGCGGCACACTTATCCCTCGGGAAATAGAGGGGAAAAACTTGCTTTCAGACTTAATCCACCTCAGGCTTCTTTGAACACCATGATGCGTTTTGAAACCATGTATCACAGTGTTGACAATTTGAATTGGGCAGGAAAATGCCAGTTACAAGAAAGCGCACCGTTTTGAGTCATCCTTGGGCACAGGGAAAATATGTTTAAGAATGTTAGCACACCGTTCTCCAAGCTTGGAGGTGAAGGCATCAAAAATTAAATGAGGGTAAGCTTCGCTGATGGTGCCCACCTGCAAATCAGCAACAGTAGAAAATGCTCAGGCGTTTTTCAGTGCCAGCCATTTGGCCTTGTGTACATATGTGCATGCGTGTGCATGTTGGTTAGGTTAGGTTGCATAGCTGTATCCGGTGAACGAGGGCAGATAAGCTAGAGCCTAACAGGCCTGTAACCTGAATCAAGTCTGATAAGGCGCCCATGTCAGAAGATGATAAGGCGCTCATATCAGAAGAAAGGTAGTGTCTACAAGCTAGAGGTTTGGGTGTGCATGTTGTGTGCGTAACCATATTGTGCATCCAAAATTATTTACAAGCATGCGCAACATGGGAGTAGATGGTGCAACATGTACACGGATAGGTGCGTGGCTTGGTGCAACAAGCCACGCACCTATCCGTGTACATGTTGCTCACCTCTTTCTTCTGTCCAATGGCACGCTCATGTCATGCTCACCTCTTTCTTTTGTCCAATGTCATGCCGCAAGACGGTGTTGTAGATTCCAAAGTAGGCTGAGGGCCCATACGGCAAGTGGGTGATCACCATGCCATCTGCAAGCAGGCGAGCCCATGGTGTCATTGGAACGCAACCCATGGTGTTATCGGAAAGCAACCCCATTACTGCGGTCCAGCTGCTTGCTGAAGCACCGTTGGCCCACCTAAGGGTTTTTAACCAAAAGAAGGGATCTGCTGCCTGCCCCTGGGTCTCAAAGGGGACGTGTTTCTACAACTTGTTTGTTGCTATCTTGATGACAGCGCACAGTGGCTGCAACCTTCAAGGTAGCGTCATAAGCCATCAGGTCAGCCAAAAAAGCAACCTCCTGTATAGGCTCCCTTGGCCTGCTGCAACCCTGTCTACAAAACTCACCAGGAGGGGCCCCACAAGCGCGCTGTAGAGCGCTCTCAGCACATGCATACCAGAAGTGCTCCCTCAGCACATGCATACCAGAAGTGCTACCTCAGCACAAGCCTCAGGACAAGCCAGCTGAAAAGCTCCCTCAGCACATGCAAACCAAAGACCTCCCTCTGCACAGCCTCAGCAAAAGTATGCTGGGAAGCTCCCTCAGTGCTTCCGTGTTAGAAGTTATGTCGGCAGGGGACCCGCTGCTTGCCCACCTCGCTCTCCTCTCACACCAGACACACAAGCTGTGAGGCCATCTGTGACAACCAGGATGTGTCTGAAGGAAGAGCAAAAGGCAAGCTTGATTGTTACGCGTACCTTGCCCCAGGTGCAAAGCCACCTTTCCCAGACCACACGACCCCCCATTCCCACCCACACCTCACCCCCATGAAGTGGCATGCATGCACGTATCCACCATATGATCGTAGTGTGCACGCACCTGGTTCTCCCCTGTGCTCGTGCAGCACCACGATGTCAGTGAAGTCATGGGACCTACACGTGTCCACAAGCTCCGTCAGCACCATACCACCCCGGTTGATGCGCTGAGCATTGGGGATGACCAGCTTCATCTCCTGCACATGTTGCATGATGAAGTTAGTGGCGCGCATTGCCTACCCATTTACATAATACTTCCGCCCAGGGATAAAACTGACCTATGCGCAGGGGAGTGCAGCAGGAGAATGCATCACAGACGCATTCGTGTTATGAGGAGACACCCATGGGAATGGAAACACCATGGTCTCGAAGAGCAAATTTTTAGCACACACAGCATCAGCAGCATCAATAGCAACTCGAATAATAATTGTTTGGTTTATGTCAAAACGGAACTACATTGCAGTGAGTGGGAGGCCTGTAGAAGGCCCATGGATCTGGACATCCGACTGGGACCCATGCGCATGGACAACATAACCGTGGTGTGCTGGCCAAAGGCAAGCCCACACTGTGGTCATGCGACTGAGTGTTGTGGCAGTGTGGGGATTTGGTTCATAGTGCAAACGATCCTCTACAACTTTATTCACACACCAGCAGAACTGCTCGTCCATCACAGAAGTTCCCACTCGCCGCAGGGCATCATGCGCATCGATCAGTTGCGCAGTGTTGGCGGCGTGCATGTGTTGATGATTGAAAGATAAGACTGCTATTTGTAGGGGAACTTCTGGTGCTTGCGCACGCGCATTCCCCTGCATGCCATCAGAGAATTATGTGCCACTTGACGCACCTTGGCGAACTGGGTCAATCTGCTGCTGGGGTCCCTGCTGGTCGTGACGAGCACCTTTGGATCAGCCTCACCAGCAAAGGCATACTCGTCATCCACATGCGTGCGTGGAACCTGTCCAGGGCGGATAAGGAGGTCTGGTTACACGTCCCATTGCCGGCTAAGGCTCTTGCCCAGGATGATATCAGCCTTACTCCGCCGACAGCCGGCAGAGCAGCGATGGAGACTTACCGGTACCCTGTCACGGCCAACCTGCTATGTCAGACCATTCAAATCATCTGCTTGACCCACAAAGGGGACAAAAGACTCACCGCCGTGTTGTCATCCTCTAGCTCCACTTCGTGCCGCAGCTTCTTCTCCTCACCCCGGACTTCATTTGGGATTGGCTTGCCCTCTGCGTAGAATGAAAGGTAGTGAATGCAATTCAGACGTGCATGATGGAATGCATGGTTAGTGCAGTGACTTTGAGTAAGCATGCAAAGCGCAGCAGCCTGCATATTGTCTGCTTCATGCCTGTGCAGGCTACCAGCATGGCACACACCTTCCAAAGCTTTGCGTACGATCCGCTTGCGCTCATAGGCAGCCCTCTCCTTGCCCTCCAAGCTCTTCCTGTAAAGATACTCCTTCCTTAGCCTCTGGTTCCGCCTCAACATTGTTCAGCTCAATAATACGTATCCATGTTAAATCATATTTTTTTACCACGCATTGCCCTTTTGAGGTGGCAGCTCACATATTTAAACCTGTGAAACCTATCACTTTACTTCACAAATAGGCAACGTTTAAGCTTGTCTTGACGAGAGGAGAAAAGGGCGGCCTCTCTGCCGAGACTCTGGCAGGACAGGCAAGCTCAGCTAAGGCATCATGCAGAACGATGAAATCATTTGGCAGGTGAGCACATGGTACTTAGGTGGTGGTTCACTGCTTGCTGGGCCTCCCTGTGTGCACCTAGGCTGGTCTTTCCCAGTGTGCCGGCTGTGCCTTGTATATGTACTCTGTGGAAGTTGCCTGAGCACACACGGGTATACGCATTTGCATACATGCTGCGGCTGCAGGTCATAAATCACCATCACTGCAGCTTCAAGGCGAAGACCCAAGTCCAAAACTTCTGCCGCAATGAGTACAACGTTACAGGCCTCTGCAACCGGAGCAGCTGCCCTTTGGCCAACAGTAGATATGCAACCATTAGAGAGCATGATGGTGAGGGATAGGCTTCGACAGGCCCACTTGTAGGCTTGGAGGGCTGCTCATTTTGTGCCGCCGCCTGGCAATACCAGGAGTGAAATACGTGCTGTTGTGCCTGGTTGAGCGCAGTGCTCTTCCCCCCATGCATGCCTCTTATTTTAATAAGCCAGCGATTGATCCAGATGATTTTTGGGAGTCACATGGTTCTGCTCTGTCATCTGACCTTGAATGACAGGGCGCTTTGTACGATAGGTCCCTCCTGCTGGTTTTGATTTCATTAGAGCACCTGACATGTGCAGATACCCTGCCCTTTTGGTGGTATATATTTCAGCTTTAGAATCTCCAACATGGAAGGGCCGCATTTTCCTGCTCCTATGCCTGACAGGCAAGTCCTATTTGTACATGAAGACCATAGAGAGGGCGCACTCCCCAAAAAACCTGTGGCAACGCATCAAGCTGAAAAAGAACTACCAGCAGGTTTGTGGCTGTGTCTATATCCCTCATAAAATTGTGTTTCTCTGGAGGCAGGCGAATGTACAGGACTGCTGGAGACAATGAGGTCCACTGAGATTGATGTGAACCACTTTCAAGTCTTGATAGGTATGCATGTTGGTGTTTGAAAGCCTGCCACTTAATCACCACGATGATTTTAAATCTGAGTTTGGGAATCAAGGTTTTGGGGGTCTCGACGTGTGCTCCTAGCGCTTAGCTTCATGTCCTCCAAGCTTGGCAATAATATTTTGTCAGTTTGGGCAAATTACATGACTGGAGTGATTTAAGCTACCTTACAGCAGCATCTTCAGCTGCTGCACCTGGTAGTAGACTTTAGGAAGGCTGCCGGTCTGTGGTTGACCACATTTCCTCAATCCCTCTTCAATGCCAAGTTTGATTGCTGTGCATGACATGCAGGCTCTGGAGCAAATAGACAAACACCTGGAGTTCTGGCCCAAGTTCCTTGTGCACAAGAATAAGCAGAGGCTCACCAAGATCACACAAGTAGGCTTGTCCAAAGATGAACTAAGTCTGCCTTGCACAGGTCAAAACTTTGTTGATTGATGCTCTTGTGCAAGTCTGTGGATCATTTTGTTGCCCACCTGGCTCAGCCACGGCATCATGATTTCCATATTCAGTGCCCCTTTTGCCTGAAGTCTCCTAAACTCATCGCTGTCTTCCCCAAACTCGACGCCTTTCTTGCCGACATTGCCATGAGGGCTCATCAAGTTGCAATGGCCCCGTGCAACATTGCAGTACCTCATCCGGATGCGCAAATTGGAGCTGAAGGCAAAGCCAGAGCTGGTGACCATGCCAGCCAGGTGAGGTCCTGACAAGACGCAGCAATGCACACCGAGTGGATGGTGCTTTGTCTCCACACTTCTCGCTCAACCTGCACAGCAAGTAGTGCTCAAGCAACTCCGGAAGCAGAAAATGCCGTTTTGGCTAGTGTGCGCCTCTCCCCACTGTTACCTGTGGTGACTTGCACTGTAGGACAGAAAAGCGTGAAAAGCGGCGAGAGCAGAAAGCTGAGACAGCAGCTAGGCTGGACCGTGCCATTGAGTCTGAGCTGCTGAAACGCCTCCAAGCAGGGACGTACGGGGATATCTACAACTTCCCTCTCAAGCAGTATGAGAAGGTAACTGCGCATCGGCTGTTCTTCTCCACATTCCATTCATTCCTCCCTTAAGGCCAACCGCAGTCCTGCATAACGCCTTGGACAAGCTCACTTTTAACCAAGCCTTCAACGCGCCTGCCATCAACATTGTGGGTATGGTGTGCCGCAGGTGCTGGAGACACAAGAGGTCGAGGACGAGCAGGAGGAAGAAGACCAGGCCCCGCAGGAGTTCATAGAGGACGATGGGGAGGAAGAAGAAGAGGAAGAAGAAGAGGAGGTTAGTAGGGTGCTTCATTGGAGCAAGCACGGCCATGAGCCATGAATGAAAGTGGCGTTTGCGTTTCTGCCAAGGATGGAAGGTCGCAAGCAGCACTGAGTTCATGTTGAGACTTTTGCGCGTTTTTATTGAACCGAATGGCAGCCTGTGCGCTTCACTATTTGAGTGCTGTACACAAGAGTCGTGCACGAGGCACACTTCTCTGTTGCTTCCATGTAGGAGGAGGATGTGGAGTACCTGGATGACGACGAGGTAAGCTCATTGCTGCCTTTGTTGGATTGTGTCGGTGATTGGAGTCCCTGTAGCCTGATCTTGCCTGGATCCAGCCATAGCCCTGGCTCTGGGAGGATGCTGACAGTGTGTGCACGAGGGCTTCTAGCCTGTGAAATGCATGCTTGAAAATGCCTGTGGATCCAATACCTGCCTAGCTGCACTATGTAATGAGCCTCTGTTGGCATGCCCAAAATCGCACAGGTCGGTGACCTGGAGGCGGATGATCAGGACGACTTGGAAGATTTAGGAGAGAGTGGGGATGAAGGCGAAGAAGGGGACAGTGGCAGCGAAGAGGATGAGGGAGATGCCTCCACCGGACCGGGATCAGAGGGAGATGAAGATGAGGAGGTGCCATCAACCTCGGGCGAGGAGGGAAGTGGGAGCGACGAAGAAGAGGGGCCAGGTGCACGGCAGAGGCGGGGCCAGGCAGCAGGCAAAGCTGGAAAGCGGGGGCGGGATGTGGGGACAAAAGGTGCCAAAGCCAAGGCCGGCAAGCGCCAATTGGGCAGGCCTGCTGGGCAGCAGCCGGCGAGCAAGAGGCGGCGCGGAGGCCAGCAGGTGGAGATTGAGTATGAGATGGAGGGGCCAGTGCGACAGAGGCATTGACGGGAGGGAACCGAAAAAGGTAGCTGGCTGTACCTGCTGCTGGGCGTGGCTGGACTTCAACAAACAGAGTTAAGATTTCCCCATGACGCACAAGCTTCCTGCGTGCTTTGACAACATTCATTAATCTTCTGCCTTTTGAAGCCACCAAGGATCCGGGCAAGAACATTAGCCAGATCACGGTATAATTCAAATTAAGAATGGATGAGCCGACAGAGAACAGCGAATACTACGCAATCTTGAACTGCGCGAGGGATGCAAGCACCGAGGAGATCGTTCGGGCTTACAGGAAACTGGCGCAAGTGTTCCACCCTGATAAACACCTGGATGAGGAGCGCAGGAAGCAGGCGCAGGAGTCGTTCAGCAAAGTGCAAGAGGCATACGAAGTGCTGAGTGCACCTGAGAAGCGCCAAGTCTATGATGTCTATGGCAAGCAAGGCCTGGCTGCTGGTGGGTTGAATGAAAGATGCATTCATACAATGCTTTCGTTCAAGTCCTTGGCGGGGGTGGCATGCACGACATCACCGCATGACAGCTGCGCTAGCAGGCCCTCGCTGGACTCGCGCATGATCACGCATCAGGGGCAGAAACTTCCTTGATCAGGTCCAAGGAAAAAGCAGGGAATGAAAGGAAAGAAACATAAGGGCCACCATGCCTAGGAAGGACGGCATATGTGCTCACAAAAACATTCACGCATTGGGCATACATTGGAAAGTGCTTAGGCAAATGCGTATGGAACCCAATCATACACATGCACTCCTTGCCAGGGCCATGGACTTGAAAAAGTCATGGGTTTGGATGATGTGACACATCCTGCCTCGAAGTATGCGCACAGTCCTTTGTCTCACAAGCTGATGTCAACATTGGGTGTTTGGCAGTGTATCGTACAATGATTGTGCTGGGTTCTTAGGCGCACATTGATGCATATGTCTTGCAATCGGTCCTTGTTGATCAGGGTTTCAAGTTGGAAGAGTGCTTGAGTGAACAGTGAAGAAGCATGCAAGTTATGTTGCAACTGCGCACAGCTGGCCGGCTCAAAAGGTGCTGCGTACACCTATTATGCACCACAAAAGCAGGCAGCAAAGTCTCTCCCCCTAACGAGTCCCTGCTCATCAGCACTAGCACACGTGGGTCAGTTCCCATCACATCAGCTTCCATGGCCAGCATGCACAGATTATTTCTGCCAAGCCACATGATTGCCTGTCTGGCTCTGGCTCTGAGCCGGTCTCGCTCCCAGCAACCCTATTTGCTAATGATGATTTGTGCGCCCCAGGGTTGGAAGTTGGGGATCATCTGCGCAGCCGGGACGAGCTGAAGATGGAGTGGGAGAGGTTCAAGGCGGCTGCAGAGAAGGAGAAGGAGGTGAGGGCCTCCCATGCCTGCTCCGATGTATCCAGCATCGCCGCATGCCTGCCAACATGAGCTTGTTCAGCGCATTGGCTTGGCAATGCGGTGTGCCGCCCGTGCCCTGCTTTTGCACGCCCTCATGCCCTCTGTGCCTGTCGGTGTCCCTAGGTGCGCAATCGACGGGGTATCAGCGGCGCTCCAAGGACAGCCAAACAGCATGCCCTGTTGAACCTGCTCTGCCCCCCCCCTTGGCCTCCTTTAGCAAGCAAGCACACCCATGCATGACCTGGTCGCAGCCCCCCACTTGCGCGGCATGCATCCATGGTCTACACGATGCACCTGTACATGCACCCACGCCTGTCCGCGCAAAAGCCGGCCCATGCTGTGTGGCGCGTGCACAGGAGCACTCAGTGGTCCAAAAGGGGTCCTACCAATGTCGAGTGGACGCCTCCCGGCTGGTGCACGGCGACTGGGCAGGTGGCAGGCCGGTGGGCGGCCCGATGGGCCTCTTCAAGTCCATCACTGCACAGGTGTGCGTGCCCACATGCATGCCTGCGCAGAAGCTGTTGCCAACACCGCACCACAAACCCACCATGCCTGCAAGGGCTGCAAGGGTGTGGCCTGAGCTCTGCGCGCCCAGCCCCCCCTCCCCAGTGTCTTGCATGCTCGTGCGCAGACAAAACATGTGTGCTCATGCGCGCATAGACGCACCACGTCGTGGGCCTGGCGTCTGTGCCAGGGCTCGAGGGCGGATATGGCAGCAGATGTGATGCCCCGTGGGACATTTCTTTCGGGCGGTTGGTAGTTGGCCCTGAGCCCCAGCTTCCACCGTGGCGGCCGCACGAGTCTCCTACACCTGGCTGCACCAGTCCTATGCCTGGCAACAACGGGCTGCACCGGGCAGGCTGCACCAGTCTCGTGCTCAGCCTGGAGGGGGCATGCGCTGCAGGGGCTACGTGCGGACACTCGCACAGGTCCATGCATATGTGGGAGGTTGAGTCAGAAAGCTGATCCGGTGCGCGTGGTACAGGTTCTGGGTTTATCGGAGCTCTCACTTCAGAGCTAGCTTGTTCACGTGTGCACGGGTATGCAGGGCCACAACCAGGGGGGGAGGGGCTTGTCATCAAGGGCAGGGCATTGGCTCGCAGCCAACGCTGGCAGGCATTGCGGCGCCCTCTGGCCGGCCCTGGATCATGGGGCCTGGATCGTGTGCCAAGCCAGGCAGATAAGCACGGCCCTTGTAAGGCTTTACGCGGCCCGGCCCTTCATCGCCTCTGAGAGCATGTGTTGGGTGCTGTGCTGTTGTGAGCTGGGAAACGGGGTTACCTACAAGATGGCTGGAAAGCGGGGGATTTTGGAGGCGATGTTGCACATCTTGTGCGTCCGAACCCAGCAAAAATGTAAAATGTGCAGAAGGAGCATCGCCTGCTGGAGCGCGATCCCAGTCTGTATAGGAGGCAGCAGCAGGGTAAGCATTTGCAAGGCAAACGTGAGTGGATGCACTTGCCTGGGTGCAGAACGCGCTGGATGCTGTGGTGGGCGAGAAAAATGTGATATCCATTTCCGGCCAAGCTGCAACGCGGCCTGTACTCCGGCGGACACCCCAGGTGCGCTTGCAAGGGCTGATGTGCGGAGCAGTGGGCATGGTTTTTGGGGACAGAGGGAGGATGGATGTTGGGGGTGGGGGGAGGCCAGCGCGGGCAGTGCCTGCTCTGTCCTTTAACCGCAGCATTGATACCTCTTGAAAGGCATGCACTACACATGAATGTGGTGCATGAGGCTTGAAAGTCTACCCTCTGCAAGCTGAGATCAAGCCTGCTCAGCTGGACAAGCCCCCTGATTGGGTCTCCCTTGCTCAAGAGTGGATTGGTTTGTGCTGCGGCTGCATGAGTGCTGCACTTGCACATGTGGCTTGCCTCGTGCTGCGGCTGCACGAGTGCTGCAGTTGCACATGTGGCTTGCCTTGTGCTGCAGTTGCATGAGTGCTGCAGTTGCACACGTGGCTTGCCTTGTGCTGCGGTTGCACGAGTGCTGCAATTGCACACGTGGCTTGCCTTGTGCTGCGGCTGCACGAGTGCTGCAGTTGCACACGTGGCTTGCCTTGTGCCGCAGTTGCAGTCAAAGTGGAGGGGGAGGTGTGCACCTGCAAATGTCTTGACATGCAGAGCGCACGGCGTGCTTGCGCCTACTGCTCTTTTGTTGGTTTGCCAGCCCGTTGTCATGGGGCACTCAGCCTAGCTACAGAAGCCCCAGCCACAGCTTATCAAGGAAAGGCGTGCGCAGCCTATGTTGTGGCTGCTTCTCATAAGTTCCGTGCCCTCTGCTGGGAATCACGAGCCCTTGTCCTTCCCAGGTGCTATGTGGTATGTTCGAAGCAGGCTGCCAACTAGCTGGGCCCCCATTATGCAGGCTGGCTGCTGCCCCATGTCCCCATGTCCGCATGTCTTCCTTGTTTGCTCTAGGTCCTGCCCTCCCAAGTTGCTTTGGTAGCAGGGCCTTATTAGGGCAATTCGCTCACTGTCGGGCTCTTGTTGGTCGGGATATGGTCTATCAAGTGGCCTGCTTGACCCAAGCGCTTGGCCTTCTGATAAATGCTAGGCCAGGCGCAGCATGAAAGGCGGGCTGTCTGCTGTCTGCAACGCGTCAGCCAAACCAAACCGCATGTGCGTTTGTGTTCCGTGTGTGGGCAGGGCCTGGAGGAGCTGACCCTGGGGGGAGGAAGCGTGGTGTTTGGCTTCCGGCGTATGATCTCCCAGGTGAGGAACCTCAGTGCGCGCGTGTGGTTGTGTGCATGTGTGTGTGCGTGTGCGTGTGTGTGTGCTGCATGGCCTGGTGAGAAGTGTTGAACAGGTGCTTGGTGTGCCAGTGGCTCGAAAGGCCAAGATGAGTGTGGAGCAGGTACGCTGCAGTCACGGGAGTGAGGGCTTTGACAAAGCAGGTGCTGTTGTCCTTGCACCCGCATGTCACTTCAAGCCGTGCTTTGCCGTCGCTTCCTCCTCCTATCGCATACGACCGCAGCGGTGGGGAACCTGAGTTTTTTTGGCCGCCAACATGTGCGCTTTGTGGGTGTATCTGCACCATCAGCATGCAGTGATGGAGCGATCATGCTATGTTTGATAGCCCTGGCAGCTCTTGCTTAAGACTTAAAAATGTGATGCTGTTTCATCAATTCATCAAGCTCCCAACCAAGTTCAAGCATCGTGTTGCAAGCTTCCGCCTGATGAGACTTCTCATGCATCCTCTTTTGAGGTCAGATGGCTATGGAGTGTGCTGCGCCATCTCGCTATCTTGATAGGCCAGAACAGGCGCAGGCCGCAATGACATGTGCACAGCATAATATGCTGAGCGTATACAAGCGCCTGCCAACGCCCACACGTGACTCGTTCTCGCCTTTTTAACACTCATATTCATGCGCACAAACGCATGCGTGCACGCTCACTTCTTTTCAAGCCCTATGCTTCCATTTGCATTCCTGAGCACCCAGCATTGTGCACTCCATGCCCATGCCCTCACGCTCTCATCCACCCCTCCTCTTGCATCCTCCGTCCGCCTTCAACTTGCGCACACGCTGCTACGCCCCTTGCACCCTCCCTCCCACGCCCTCACACCTACACCCGCACTTGTGCTTGCTGCAGGACGACACCATTGATGCAAGCTGCCAGCTGGGCCTGGCCACGCTGCTGAGTGTCACCACCTCGCGCCGCCTGGATCGCCTTACCGGCAGGGATGGCTGGCTGAACGCCAGCTGGGCGCCTGGCGCAGGGCTGGGGCTGCAGGTGCGGGGAGCAGGTGCAGGTGGCTGCATGTGCCTGGCCTGACTTGGCCTTTTGCTCTGCGACTGCAGCTCTGAGCATGATGGGGTGTGCCCTGCAGCACGCATGTGAGCGCGTCCACGCTCAGGATGTTGTGGCACCTGATCCAGCCTCAGTTTGAGCTTCCCTTCAAGTGTCTGTAGACGTCCAGAGTGTCCGGAGTGTCCAGTGTGTCCTGAGAATAGGGCCGGCCTGATCTCAGCTGCACTGCACAGCACCGCTCCTTTGGGACACTGATGTTATGAGCGCCTGACAGCACTGCTCCTTTGCTGACCTTCAAGCAAGAGCGCTTGACGATGTTACGGGTGCAAGCATTGGCCCAAGCCCCCACTGCCTCTCCATCCTGCTTGCTGGTCCTGTGCATATGAGTTTGGCACACCCCTTGATGCCAGACTACGCAGCCGCTTCATGCACATACGTCCATGCATGCAGATCCTTTTTCTTTTTCCTTCCTGCATGCCCACCTCCTCACCGCCTGCTTGACTAGGCAGGCTGGGTGCTCGCGGCACCTGTTCTGGCAGGGCACCTGTGTGGGAGGGGTGGAAGAGGCAGTCCTCTGGCATATGCGCCCCTTGGACACGCACTGCATATCAACTCATGCTCAACTTCATGCCACCTGTGCAGGCTGGGTGCTCGCAGTTCCTGTTCCGGCAAGGCACCACGCAGGGCAGCGTGAATGTAGTGCTGGGCCCCCGCGCGGCCACCGGTGTCGCCACCACCATTTCCCACAGGTGCGTGCGGGTGGGCGTGTTACAAGTTGCCCATAGCAAACGAACATGCAAACACCATATACAAAGCATGCTCGCCAAACTTGTGCAGCAGATTGTAGCTCGTGCGTGCGTGCGTGCACTTCAAGGAGGCGTGCAAGCATGCATGCATTTGTGTGGATGTGGGTGTGTAAGTTAACGCATTAATGCACGGATGCGCAATGGAAGCCTGAGCTCCTGTGGATGCGTACGCATGTTTGCATGGTTTGTAACACCATTGGCTGGCAGCGCCTCCTTTTGAAAATATTCATGCATGTCTCAAAGCTGGTACCCTTCTCAGCCGTTTGAAAGAGGCAGCAATCCCATAGCCTTGTTTGGTGTTGGCTGCGCAGCTTGCACCCCTGATCCTGGCTTGGTCGGAACTCGCATGCCCCAGCCCCTGCCTCCCTGAGCGTGCCTGTGTGCGTGTGTGCGCTTGTGTGTTTTTGTGTGTGCATGCGTGTGTGTGTATAGTTTGTGTACGTGCACACATGGGCTGGTGGATGCATCTTGCCGCAACAACACAGCGCGGGCAGAAGCCTGTGGCTGGTACGCACCCAACGCTGGCGTACACCGACTTGATGCCTCGTGGGACACACACACACACACACAGGCACACAGGCACACACATGCACACACACACAC